>JAEEGH010003959.1_pt1 | contig 38386 bp, 30 predicted proteins | sample 9134181 | NCBI WGS metagenome assembly JAEEGH01 (sample SAMN16246544, study PRJNA631951) | gut metagenome | biome: gut microbiome; feature: rumen; material: DP-attached | host: Bos | place: Iran: Karaj | collected 2018-10 | reverse complement strand
TCCACTTATTAATGATCTTAAGATTTCTTTTCATTCAAAAAGTCTTCCTACAGCCCGCTTAATCTGGCACTGTCCTTTTGTAAGTCTTTTTTATTCTGATGATAAAAAAATTGAAGGCCCCGGTTATAAGGAATATCTTCTTTTGCGCCTTGACGGAGAAAACTGGGAAGCCGATGACCATGCAACAAATAAGATTATTGTAAATAAAAATGATGACTTTTTAGGTTGGGATTTCTGGAAGACTCGTTTTAAGGAAGGCCTGGACTGTACAGTAAAAATCCAGCGGAAAGGAAACATAGTCACCATTCATACAGAAAATAACGGGATTGCCATTACCAGTATTACTACCATTAAAGACAATCCCGATACCCTTTATGTGTCACTCACCGGTGACCAGACAACTATTACAAATATTAAAATCTACTAGTTAGCAGCCTCTAACACAGAGTAGAAGCATTCCTTTGTAAGGTATGAACTTCCGGATTTTTTGAAGATGAGAGGATACTGTGAACCTCCATTACTAACCCAGGAGTTTTCATCATTAATACCCCAGATTGTAACGCCTGTAATACAGTGTCCCTTATACTTTGATTTTTCAGAACCGTTCTTTCCGTATTTTTTAAGCATCTTGAAGTAACTTGACCAGTTTGAAGTATCGTCTTTAACAGAAGTTCCAATATCAAATTCTGTTACCTGAACATCAAGGTCAAGGGCAAGGAAACGTTTGAGAGCACCTTCATAACCACTTACTCCAGGCCAGCTTGCCCCAACATGAGACTGCATACCAATTGCATCAATACGTGGTTTTACAGATTTACCGTTTACAGTTTTTGCTTCGCCATTTTTAATGAGCTTTACCAGTCGTTCAATACCTTTTGTTTTATAGGCACCGGCCCCATCTCCGCCTGCATAATCCATGTACTCGTTATAATCATTGTAGCAAAGAGTTACATCAGCAGGAGCATAAGCATTTGCAAAGCGGAAAGCGTTTACAATAAATTCTCCGCTACCGTAAATCTGGTACCAGCGAGAACCACCGCCATTTGTTGTTCCATAACCAGAATCTTCTGCTTTCTGAGTTCCCGGTGTAGAACCACGTAAAAATGCAGTATCATTATCGCGGGCATCATCTGCCACTGCCTCATTAACAACATCCCAGGAATAAATAAGGTGTTTTCCTTCGCCATATCCATTTGCAGCTTCCCAGTCTGCTACATGCTCAAGAACAGATTTTATATACCATTCCTGGCGTGCTGTCATTGTTGCTTTATCTACAAGATTATTCGGTTTGCCATTTGAATAAGTTACCTTGTAAGCATAGTCTTTTGTAAAGAACCATTCAAATGTCTGCGAATGCCATACAAGAACGTGACCTCTTATTTGAATGCCAGCTTTTTTTGCAGCGTTAAGATAAGGATCCATTTTTTCAGAAAAATTAATTGATTTTGGAACTTTAATTGTTGTCCCATTAGAATCAGTAAAATTAGTCAGATTAGTTGGCTGCGAATACTGCCATAAAACAAACTGTGGCTTAAGTTCATTTCCCGGCGTAGTTGTGTTTCCATGACGAACTAAACCTTTAGCAGTATCTGCATTTGAGATTTCACCTGTTTCACACGCAAATCCAAATCTGTCAAAAATACCACTGCCAACATAGGCATCTTTTAAAGAAGGGGCTTCGAGCCAGTTTTTTTGATCGCTACCAGAGTTGTCGGTTCCTGTGTTTCCACCTGGATTTCCTGGCGTAGCATTACTGTTACATGCCGTAAGCATCAATACCGATGCAATTGCAACCGTAAAAAGCGCTTTTAAATTTTTTTTCATTCTTTACTCCTGTGTTTACCTTTTATAGGTTAGTTTCGACAAACTCAATTACTCCACTTTTTGTTATGCTTTTCCCAGAATCTCCATCCAGCTTCGGGAATCTCGTTTTGAAGTATCAAGTCCCAGCTGCTCAACAAATTTTTCAAGATTTGCTTTTACAACATCAGGGGCAAGAATACTGTCTGTAACTTCTATTTCTATATATTTTAAGCCATTTATCTGCTCAAGCTCAAGATGAAAATCAATGTCTTCACCAGATGTCGACTTACAATATACCGAAAAAGCATCTTTATTTTTTTCAAAAAATTTTTTATATCCTGCCGCATCAAAAAAGTATCTCAAAGGATCCCCATTTTGAATAAGCGTTTCATTTTCGCTGTTAAACTCAATTCCGTTTTCCACCGATTTTCGCTTCACACAAAAATAAATATCAGTCTGATTTTTATCAACATTCTGCTCAGTCCTGATTCTGATAACCGGCGGCTCATTATTCTTAATTCTTTCCTCGCGTGTATCATACTTAGAATAATACTCATCCGATTTCCTAAGATGCTCCGCCCTCCCCCTTATCTCCTCAAAGATCTTATCATACTCCGAATCCGTAAGAGGTATCTTAATCTCAATTTCCTTTCCCATTTCCTACCCCCTGGCTCTTTTTTTGTATTTTATAAAAAAATTATAACAATGAGAATATCAAATAAATATGATAATTGTATAAATATATAAGTAGACATTGAAAAAATAGCGCAAAGCCGAAGTGCAGATTACAAAAACGCTCTACACTGCTGCCGCGCAAGCGGCAACGTATATAATTCCAAGGCAGTGTAGCGCGTAGCGGGCGAGCCCGCGGTTTTGGAATCTGAAATTCGGCTGGAAGCTATTTTTTCCATATGTACCAATTTAATATTTTTTACAATAATGACATTCTTTTTTGAATTCATTATAATCTTTTTATGAAACGCGAAAAAATAATTGTTTTAGACTTTGGTTCACAGTATGCCCACCTTATTGCCAAACGCTTCCGCATGCTCGGCTATTATTCCGAAATTGCACTTCCTACAGCCTCACTTGATGTTTTTGAAAATGCAAAAGGCGTAGTTTTTTCCGGCGGTCCTTCTTCTGTTTACGATGACGACGCCCCGGAATTTAACAGTCAGATTTTAACTTTAGACATCCCAATTCTTGGCCTTTGCTACGGACACTACATTGTTCAGACAGGCTACAAGGGAAAAGTTGGAAAAGCTGATGTTGGCGAGTTTGGATTTGCTACCCTCAAGTTTAATGACGGAATGAACGGCAGTAATGCAAAATGTCCGCTTTTCAAAGGTATAGACGGCGACCAGCAGGTTTGGATGAGCCACCAGGATGGAGTTCTTCAACTGGGCGAAGGCTTTGAAACTGTTGGAAGCACAAAAGATTGTCCGTTTGCGGCAACACAGAATCTTAGTAAAAAGCGTTTCTCTTTACAGTTCCATTGCGAGGTAAAAGATACTCCTTGCGGTAACCAGATTTTCCAGAACTTTGCAGACTATTGCGGTATGCAGAAAAACTGGGATCAGGATACTGTACTCAACTATATTATTGAAAATATCAAAAAAGATGCTGGCGACAAAAATGTCCTTTTGTTCTTAAGCGGCGGTGTAGACTCTACAATCACATTTGCTTTGCTTAATAAGGCACTTGGTCAGGACCGGGTGCTTGGCCTTCATATAGACAATGGCTTTATGCGCAAAAATGAAAGTGCAAATGTTGCCGCTGCCTACAAAAAGTTTGGCATGACAAACTTTATCACAGAAGATGCAAGCCAGAGCTTCCTTGATGCAATTGCGGGTCTTACAGATCCTCAGAAAAAACGAATGGCTGTTGGTGAAAACTTTATTACAGTCCGCGACCGTGTTGTAGAAGCCCAGCATCTTGATCCAGATAACTGGATGCTCGCCCAGGGAACTCTTTATCCTGATATCATCGAGTCGGGTGGAACAAAAAACAGCCACACAATTAAAACACATCACAACAGGGTTCAGGGCATTCAGGAGCTCATTGCCAAAGGAATGATTATTGAACCTGTCCGCGATCTTTATAAAGACGAAGTTCGTGCAATCGGTAAAAAGCTTGGTCTTTCCGATGAACTTGTAATGCGCCATCCTTTCCCGGGACCTGGTCTTAGCATTAACGTTCTTTGCAGCGACGGAGAAATGAGCGACAAGGACAAAGAGGAACTTGTTCTTGCACAAAAAGAATTAGACAACATCACTCTTGATATGTTCTGCGAAAACTGCACCGCTAGTCTTAAGAGAAGCATTCTTCCTGTTCGCTCTGTTGGTGTTCAGGGAGACTTCCGCACATACCGCTTCCCGGCACTGCTTACATTTGCAGATGAAGGTGACGGTTTCTATCACTTCCCGGGCAAACGCGAAAAGCTGGAGGCCTGCTCAAGCACAATCACGAACAGCGCAAAATACATAAACCGTACATGTATTAAACTTTTCCAGCGCACTGGTATTGCAGACAGCGATTTGAAAATTCAAAAGGGCTACACAACAAAAGAACGCCTTGATCAGCTTAGAGAAGTAGATAACATTGTTCTTACAGAGCTTCACAAGAGCGGCTGGTACAGTAAGATTTTCCAGCACCTTACTATTATATTGCCATACGCAAGTGCTCCGGATCATTCAACATTTGTACTTCGTCCGGTTGTTTCAGAAGATGTAATGACTGCACGTTTTGCAATGTTAGACAAGGAATTGCTCCAGACAATTGTTCACAAGATTGCAGAGCTTCCGTTTGTTGATGCACTTTACTTTGATGCTACTAATAAACCTCCTGCAACCTTTGGATGGGAGTAATACTTCCCCCTCTTTTTTATCTTTGGTATAATTGGGTATTATTTTAACAGGAGGATGATTTATGAAAAAATTATCTGTAATTTTTATGGCTTTGGTTGCCGCTCTTGTACTTGCAGGTTGTAAGTCTACTGGAAATCAGGAAGCCGTAAACGAATCATTCAAAAAAGTATACACAACCTATTCTGGAATCGTTAATCTTGACGGTGCAGAAGACTACACGGTAGCAGAAGGAGACACTCTTACTTCTATCGCAAAGGCAAAATATGGCGAGGATAACGGATACTACTTCCCTCTTATCATGGTAGCATCAAAGAATGTAAGCGACCCAGAGCTCATCACTCCAGGTGCTCAGCTTGTTATCCCTAACTACGATGCAAACATCAATGACAAAGAACAGGCTGCAAGACTCAAGCCTTACTTCAAAGACATCGCTGGTGTTTACAAACAGAAGAAAACTCCAGGCGCTGCCGACATCCGCGAACAGCTCTTGTTGATTTCTGAAGATTTGGGAAAATAATCAGACGCCTTAAATTAAAAAGCCGTGCCTTTTGAAGTGCACGGCTTTTTTTATGCCAAAATGTAATGATTTTAAGGCAAAATACTTGCAATTTGTTTACATAATGTATCACAATATCACTTAATAGCTAGTAAAAAAATCAAAAATACTTGCGTAAAGTTATATTATGACAGAAGACGAGTTGCAGACACGGGTAATTCAAAATATCCGTGCTTTACGTAAAAAAGCTGGGCTATCACAGGAAAAACTGGCAGACAAAGCTGATATTTCGCGTCAGTTGATGAATGATATTGAAGGACGCCGAAGATGGTTATCTAAAAAGACTCTTGTCAAACTTGCCAATGCACTCGAAGTTGATGTCCATGTATTCTTTATTCCTTCTCCACAGGAAAACGAAACTACCAGAGGTATTTACGATGCAATCACACAAGAGGTTGTTGCTAATATCCGCGAAGCTGTTGATGACGCACTTAGAAAGGTATAAATCTGTCATAGGGGAAATCCACTAGAAAAAAAACTTCATTTTCGTTATATTTTATCTATTGAATTGCAAGGACGGAATTCTTTCAGGAGGATTCCGTCTTTTTTAAATCTAGGAGAAAAATCATGTGTGGAATCGTTGGTTATATTGGACAAAAAGAGGCAACCCCTGTTCTTATTAATGCCTTGAAAAAGCTTGAGTACCGTGGATATGACAGTGCCGGTATTGCAGTTTTTGATGGTGAAGATATTGTTGTTCGCAAGGCAAAGGGCGCCCTCAAATTTCTTGAAGAAAGAATTGCCAACGAAACTATCAAAGGATCTCTTGGAATTGGTCATACCCGCTGGGCAACTCATGGAGAACCAAGCGACATCAATGCCCATCCTCAGACAAACGTAAGCGGCTCTATTGCAATTGTTCACAACGGTATTATAGAAAACTATATGGAACTTAAGAGCTGGCTTCAAGCCCAGGGAATTGTTTTCCGCAGCCAGACCGATACAGAAGTTATTGCCCACCTTGTTAACTACTATTACGAACAGACCCACGATATTTTCAGTGCAATCATCAAAGCTATTCATAAGCTCGAAGGAAGCTATGCACTTGGTGTAGTTTGCAAGGATTATCCAGACCGCCTTATTGCAGCACGTAAAGAAAGTCCTCTTATTATTGGTCTTGGCCAGGGTGAAAACTTTATTGCAAGTGATGTTCCTGCCGTTCTTGAATACACCCGCGATGTTTACTTTCTTGATCAGAAAGAACTTGCTGTTTTATATGAAGACCACGTAGATCTTTTTACCGACGAAGGTGAAAAAATTATAAAAGAGCCTTACCACGTAGACTGGGATATTTCTTCTGCCGAAAAAGGCGGATATGCCCACTTTATGCTCAAGGAAATCTATGAACAGCCAAAGGCCCTGAACGACACCCTGCGCCCTCGTCTTGTAAAAGAAGGTTCCCGCAACGTAGATATAAAATTTGACGAAGTAGAATTTGGTGATGACTGGAAAAACGCAGGACGCATTGTTATTACAGCCTGTGGTACTGCTTACCATGCCGGAGCTGTTGCAAAGTACACTTTTGAAAAGCTTGCCCGCATTCCTGTTGTTGTAGATTTTGCCAGCGAGTTCCGTTATCGCGACCCTATTCTTTATAAAAATGATATTTTTATTGTAATCAGCCAGTCCGGTGAAACTGCCGATACCCTTGCAGCCCTCCGCCTTGCAAAAGAAGCAGGAGCCCGTATTATTGCAATTACAAACTGTGTAGGTTCAACTGTAAGCCGCGAAGCCGACGATGTTATTTACACATGGGCCGGCCCAGAAATTGCAGTTGCTTCTACAAAAGCATATACAACTCAGCTTATGTGTTTGTGCCTCCTTGCCCTTAAAGCTGCCCATATTCGCGGAACAATTGATGATGCTGAATTCTGCCGCTTGCTTGATGAACTTGAAACAGTTCCAACTAAAGCTCAGGAAATCCTCGACAACCAGGCTGATGTTCAGAAGTTTGCATCCCGCAACTTTAATAAAGAAAAGGTTTTCTATATTGGACGTCAGTTCGACAGCGCAACAAGCTTGGAATGTGCCCTTAAACTCAAGGAAGTAAGCTACATGCACTCCGAAGCCTTTGCCGCCGGAGAACTTAAACACGGCCCGATTGCCCTCATTGACCGCATGACTTTAGTTGTTGCCACAGCCACAAGCCGTGCCCTCTTTGACAAGCTCAAGAGCAACATCGTAGAGGTTAAATCTCGTGGTGCCGCAACCCTCGTCATAACCCAGGACAAATCCGGCAGCTTTGGCGACAGCGCCGACACCGTAATTTCCATCCCGGAAACAGATGAAGCCTTTATTTCTATGCTTTCCATCATTCCAGCCCAGCTCTTTGCATACTATTGTGCCGTTCAGCGCGGAAATGATCCAGATAAACCAAGAAACCTGGCTAAGTCGGTTACGGTGGAGTAAAAGATTCCTCATTAATACCTCCAAAATTTGACAAACACATCTCCCGCCCACTATAATTGTACGTTTAGAGAGGTATTTTATGAAAAAGAGATTTTTTCCTGTATTATTCCTTGTCTCTTTATTGCTTTTTTCTTGTAAAGGTTTGACAGAAGCATTAGTTGCCGATGTCGACGCAATTAGAAGCAACATTTCATTAACTTTTGAAATCACAAACGATGGAATGACTTTTAACTGGACAAAACCAAACCATCTTGATTCACATGCTGAACGATATTTTATTACTGACGATTCATCCTCATCTTCAAGCTCTCCAATATCCTGTTTTAAAGTCCCTTCAAGATATCAAGATTCCAGATACAGTGATAATGTTAGTATAGGTAAAAATATTTCTTCTGTTACTATAGATGAAGCCCGTATTGCTTGTAAACTTTATTTGTGGACAGAAATAGATTATACTTATTACAATCTTGGACAATTTCAGCCAACAGTAACAACTGCTGTAACACAAATAAAAAGTCAGATTAAACTTAATGTAGATACCACCGATATCAGCAATTTGAAATTTCAGTGGGCCATTCCAAATTATTTAAGCATAAATCCTTTACGTTTTATAATTTCGAAGAATGACAGTAGCAAACAGGCAGCCAATTATACTTTCGACTGTCTTGTAATTGACTCACTCTACCGCGATTATTGTTTTGAAGATACCGTTAGCATCAAAAGAAATTGTTATACAGTTCAAAACAGCTATAAGACATACGATGTAGTTGCCTCTTCAAAAAATCCCCAGGATTATTATTTGTGGATCCAGATTGAAGACGGCTCCTGGTGGAATCTTGGACAATTTGATGTCCGCAAAGCTGGTGGTTCTCAGGGCGGCACTTCAACAACAGTTACACCAGACTTAACTTCTATTCGAAATTCTATAGATCTTACCTATTCTTTCACAGATGGTGGTACTAAATTAACATGGACAAAACCAACAGGGCTTGCTTCTATAACACAGTATTTTATGATTTCTGAAAATCCAGATGAAAGCGCAACAGGATCTCTTTCTTGTAAAAGAATTCCTTCTGCTTATGTGGACACCACTCGTAATGATGAGACAAGTATAAAAGCTTCATTAAATTCTGTAACATTGGAGTGGAAAGTAAAAACATCACAGAAACTGTATTTGTGGATTTACTCTACATCAGGAACATATTATAACCTTGGTCAATTTACAATTCCATCAAGCCAAATAACAAACATAAAAAATTACATTCAAATTGAGGGCGATAAAAACAACATCGGTTCTTTTGATCCTAATGGTTATCTGTTCTGGAAAATCCCCGCTTCTTATACTCTCAACGCAATGCGCTTTGTTGTATCATCAGATTCTGCATCATCCTATTCTTCAGATACATCATTCTCATGCAGAAGAGTCGAATCAGAATATCGCGAATCGTTCTATGATGACAATGTAAGTATTAGACCAGACTGCTATTTAACCGTTTCAAACTGGAACGAATATTCTATCTACCTTGAATCTCAGCTCACATCTGGTTATTATCTTTGGGTACAAATAGAAGATGGAAGCTGGTATAATCTTGGCAGAATCACATATTTGTAATACACACATAGGGTAATAACGTGAAAAAAGCATTTTTGAGTCTATTAGTATTTTTCAGTATTTTCACTTTTGGCTATTCTGAGCATGCAAGAAACGATTTGCTCATTGGCGCAGATTATATAAAAGGACCTTTTTATGAAGGTTACGGCTTTGATTTTACAATTGTAGCTGGTTCCGGTTTTTTCTTTGGGGGCATGGATGTAGATGTTGCAGGCCTTACAATAGACAGCAAATACCAGACCCCTTCAAGCTGGGAAACAGTTATGACTATATCAGGAGATCTTCTTGCCGGACTTTCTTTAAAATTAGGCCCTTTTAAGCCTTATGTTTGTGCTGGGCTTGGTTTGTTTGTTGCCGGAAATTTGGATACATTCCTTGACTCTTCAAGTTCTAGTTCAAGCTACAACTCAAGTTATAACTCCAGCGACGATCTGGTTTCAACATTAATAGGCCTTCAAGCCGAAGCCATGGGTGGTTTTGATTTTATCTTTTCAAATGCTTTTTGTATTGGTGCTGTATACAAACTAAAGTATATGTATGGTGCGGGTTTTACCGATTCTTACGGAATAACACTTGGATTTGGTTTCTAGTTTTGGGGGATTTTCTTTATGCGTAAAATTATATATTCAGTTTTAATCACTTTTGCATCTCTTTCTTTTTTTAGCTGTGCCGGATTATTAAATGATAAGTATCCCGAAGAAGCCGTACCTCTTTCAGATACCGCACAGGCAGGTTATACTGCAGATTCCAGAAAACCAATCATAAGTGCAATTACTACAGGTGAACTTACTGAACAAACAGGCGAAATCATCTATAGTTTTGAAACCTTTAGTACAACAAACAACTATAATATTTCCTGGGAAAACCGCACAGGAAAAATCTCTGTTTCTGTAAGTAAATATCAAGATTTTAGAAACTGTATCGACGGTTTTGAAGATATCACAAACGGAAACCGCGATATTTCCATCTCCGGCCGCTAAACAGTCTACATTAAGGTAAAACTGGCCCCTTATTACACCACCGAAGCCCGTTATATTCTAAAAATCTCCGGTCAGGTAGGCATTCTGCAGTTGACAAAGCTCCAATAAACCTTGTCTTCAAAAAAAATTACATTTTAAAACTTGACGCGAGCCCATTTTGATACTATCATTATATATTGTTCATATTTGTGTGAGCAAAAATTTTTAACAAAATGGAGATGTTATATGTTAAAAACTAAGAAATTATTAACAGCTACTTTGGCTGCTATTATTGGTTTATCTTTTGTTTCTTGTATTCAGAATACAAATCAAACTCCTGCTCCAACACCTAATCAGGGAAATGAGCAGCAGCAGGAGCAGGAACAACAGCAAGAGCAGGAACAGGAAGAAGAAGATCCTGATGCTGGTATTGACTTCACAGATTATTCTACAAACTATGCAATCTGCGTAAAGAATAATTCTACAAAATCTATGGTTCTTTTCAAAGGTGAACCTTCACAGAAACAGATTATTGGTGGTGTAAAAGCTTCTTCAACATCACATATCAAAAAGGATGCTACATTCTTCTCAACAACATCAGACTTTGTTGTTTATGTAGTAACTTTAGATGATTATAAAGAATACAAAGACAATCTTAGTAAACTTAACAGCAGTCCATATACTACTTTCTATGCTGTATATAACACAATTACAACAAACGAAAATGTATATCAGATTTCTGGTGCACTTGCTGGTAAATATAAGATTGTTGTAAATAACCCTTCTAAATACAATGTAGAACTTAGGAACATGGGTCCTGAAGGCGATACAATTGGATTCTCTCTTTCTCAGACATTTGAAAAAGCATTCCATGCAGAAAAAGGCGAATATATGATTTACCCAGTATTCAGAAAGTTTGATAAGACAACTTCTGAAATCCTTTCTACATATCCAACATATGTAACAGGACAACTTGCAGGACAGGCAAAATCATGGGAATTCTCTCTTGATGATGAGACAGAAGAAGTTCAGTTCAATACAAACAAGTGGCTTGGTGGAGTAAGATTCACACCAAGTGCTGCATATATTAAGATTATTAACGCAGCTGATCAGGGTCTTCAGTTCTTTATTTCTGAAACATCTACTCCATATGTAACTGCAGCTGGTGGTAAACGTATTAATACAGGAAAGGAACTTGTATTCCCTATCATGATGGCAAAAACATCTAGCAGTTCTTACGAAACTGAAAAAGTAGTTGCTGGATACAGATGTGGTACAAACCGTATTGATGACATCTACCTTAACGGAGATTCATCAACAACAGAAACATACAAAGCTGGTTATATGTATACATATACAATTTCTGGTAACCCAGAAACAGGTTATGTAGTAACACCTCTTATGGAAGAAGTTGGAAACAAAACAACTGTAATTAAAGAAGATGCTTGGACAGAAACAGTAAAAGACGAAAACGGAGCAGACAAACTTGTTGAACACCCAGCTGTTACAGAAGAAGTTGAAGTAACAACAAAAGTTCTTAAAGCAACTGCAGTTGACTGGTCAACATTCTAATCTTTAATTTATGATGCATAATTAAGAAAAGTCACTCTGAATTTTTTATTCAGAGTGACTTTTTTATTACTTGTTTATAGTTGAGGTTTTATGAAAAAAATACTTACAATCCTATTTTGTTTATTTTGTACTGTCTTATTCTTAGGCTGTCCAACTGGACCAGAGGATCCAATTCCTCCAGTAAAGCAACAGGAAGAACAAGAGGAAAAAGCCGAAGAGAAAAAAGAAGAAAACAAAGAAACTGAAAATCCTCCTTCAACCAATGCAAATATTTTATTTACAAATAACAGTTCATATCCTGTTTCCGTTTATTTCAACATTAATCCTTATACAAGCACAACCCCATTTGTAGAAATTTCTGCTAAAGATTCGGCAACTATGTCGACTACAATTAATTCAAATGACGCTTCTACTTTTTACTTTGTTTATAATTTGAATTTTGGTGAACAAAATGTTTACTTCCCATATTTCCCTGAAGATTCTGCACAGAATCATAAAAGTCTTTCACTTACAGTTGGTGATAATAATGTTGTAATTGATGAAATCACTGCATGTAAAACAAAATCGGCTTTTCTTTTTCTAGAAAATAATTCAACTTCTGATATTTATTTATCACAGGGTTTACGAACAATAAAACCATATAAAAGTGAAGATAAATTTGTAAACAAAAACGCAACAGCAGTTTATGAAGTTGATAATGGAAACGAAGGTGCCTTTTTAGCAAGTACTGCCAGTTCTGTAAAAATTATTGCAGAGGGGGAAGAATACTCGCTTCCATCAATTCCTTATGAATCAGGAAAAATTTACACAGTTACTGTCATCAACAGCACAGGAACAAATGGCGCAAAAGGAATCTCTGCATCTCTCAAAGCTATTTCTCCTTTCAATGTTGATACTGCAAGAAAAATGTGGGGATTCAGTGAATCTTCCTTCCTTTATAATTGGGACGATCGTATTACTCCTGTAATCAAACCTGCTTACGATAAAGAAAAAGGCAGCATTATGATGGGAACACTAAAGAATCAGCGAAATACTATTGGTCTTCTTCCTGTTGATCAATATGGAAAGTATCCAGAAACAATGGATGTTCTTGAAGCCTGGACTCAAAATATCCCTAAAGACAAAGTTGACACCCTCATTGTTTCAGATTTTGTTGAACAGTCAGATGGTTCATTCGTTATGCTTTTGTCTTGTTGGGATGAGGACTATTATACAAATAATATGCTCATTGCTTTTGATTTTAGTAAGAATTTACCACTCTGGGATTATGATTTACCTGAAGACATTTTATTCAGACATGATTCTGCAAACAAGCTTATTCGCCTTGAAGATAACAAAGTTGTTATTGCAGGAGGAATCATTGTTGAACCTGAAAATCCGGAAGATTACGGAGAAGATGATCCTTATCCTATGTCTCCATATTTAGGTATATTCGATTATACAAAAAAGAGTGACGATGGCCTTACTTATGTACGCAATGAAGAAGGTTGTAAAACATATACTATGGACACACCGTTCGACAATGAAAGCTTGTTCTGCTCTGTATTCTATGATGGAACTAATATTTTTGCCAGTGGTTTTACAGATTTTGATGCCAAATATGATTCTGTTGAGCATGATGGAATTATTTATAAATTCAATACAGATTTATCTGAACCTACAGAAATATACAAGAAACATAACTGTCTTTTCTTTACCCTCAGTGGTAATGGAAACAAGTGGTATGTCTGTGGTGAATATTGGTTAAAGGCTAGTGACAGATTACTAGGCTGTTATGTTTCATCATCAATGATTGCAGGAGATGCAAATGTAAATCCTGTTTACTATTTTGGAACAAATATCTGCACTTGGTTTAATCAGTTGTGCACATACGACAATATGATTGTAATGTGCGGACAAACTTCAACAGATAAAGAAGGACAAGTTAATCCTTTACCATTTGTTGTAGCTTACGATGCCCAGGGAAATATGCTTTGGGAGAACCTTTCATACAAGAAGTGGGCAACTGCTTTGAATGTAATTCCAAATACAATAGGAACTTATATTCTTCAGCTTACCGACAAAAATAACAGACAGATACATTTTGTCAGTGCCGACTTCCTTGGAAATGAGGTCATAGACTAAAAAAATAACATCATTGCCGGGGTAAAACCCGGCATTCTTTTTATGAGGACTTTATGTTTAGAAAATCATCTGTAATTTTATCTTTAGTTATCTGTATTTCTCTTTCTTTATTTACTTCTTGCAAAAACAAAGAAAAAATCAATGTTTCGTCTGATCAAGACGCCCTCCCCTATTTAACCTATAGTATTCAAATCCCGGAATATACAGAATACCCAGAATTATCTAAAACTATTCGCGAAAATCTTGAAAAAGATTTTAATAATTACAAAAAGTTTGCAAAAGCAGAATGGGAATACGACGATTCAGATGTTTATACATATCGTACACTTTTCGAAGACTTCTCAAACAAAGACTATTTGAATGTTTTTATCAAAAAATATATCTTCTGCGGTCCTTCCATGGAAGATGAATATTACATAACTTTCTGCTGGGATAAAAAACAAAATAAACTTGTATCAATAGAAGAAGTTACCGGCATGACAAGCGTTCAATTAATGGATTACTGCCGCCATTACATTAAAACTCATATAGAAGATGTATCTGCGGGTGCTAAAGATTATGTATACGACTGCATAGATTCCACCCTGAACGAAAACCTGAACAAATATGCCCATTTTACAACCACAAAAAAATCAGTAACAATTCATTTTGCCCCAGGCGACTCCGCCCCAAAAGGCTACGGACCGCAAACAGTAGAAATCAAACTATAGAAGCACCATTTGCAAAAATTCCGGATTTGTGCAATTTTTTACTTTTACTACTAATAAAAACGAAGTAAAAATTTAATTTTCTTGAATTAATCGGCTCTTTGCATTAAAATATTTGGAGTTGATTTTAAATGTATTTTGGGGTTCTTGTTTTTTAGAATTCCGCAAAAATCGACTACACGGAGGTTTTTTATATGAAAAACAAAATTAAAAGATTTACTTTTGGCGTATTAATGGCATCTTTTATTCTGGCATTCACTAGTTGTATTCCAGACGATCTTTTTAATACAGAGCCAAGAGTTATTTATATTGAACCTATTACTTACAATCTTGAACCCGTTATGTATGTTGGAGATTACTGTTACTTTGATTGGTTCTATTATATGGATAATTCCAGTTATGATTATTGTCAGGTTTCTCTGACAGGCGAGTATTCCTTGTTCAGTGTTACGACAAGCAATCCATATGTATTAAGTGTTTCAGATTATGGTCGATTAGATGCAGTTGGCCCTGGAACCGCACGTATTACAGTTACACCTATAAATGGCTCTACCTCTATGGCTATGGATTTCTATGTTTCTGAAAGAAGCAATAACGGTAAAGGTGGCGGTAATTACACAGATACCTCTGCTACCTACACAGCCTCAAGCCTTTATTTAGACTATACAAGTAAGAAAATGACTTTTAATAGTTCAGATTCAATTTATTATTCAGTATATCCTTATTATGTTTCACCGGAAGTTACTTGTGAATCTTCAGATACAAAAATTGTATCCGCTTATGTTTCTGGCGACAGCTGTATTTTATTGTATGCAGGTTCAAAAGCAGGTACTGCAACTATTACAGTTACTTCTGTTGATAATCCAAATGTATACGCAACCTGCGTTGTAACAGTATCCGATGGTTATGAAGCAACTTATACAGTTTCAAGTATTTCAATTTCTGATGAATATTTATATCTTGATAAAAACGAAACCGCTTATTTGACTGCTTCTGTATATCCATCATCTGCTCCTAGTGAAGTTACCTGGTCTTCAAGCAAAGAAACTGTTGCAACAGTTTCTTCTGCCGGTTATGTTACTGCAGTTGGCCCAGGTACAGCCATTATTACAGTAAAATCACGAGATAACCCAAGTAAAACAGCATCTTGCGAAGTAACAGTATCTAATAATACTTATGTAAAAGTTACCGGCGTTTCTTTACCAACTTCAAAGACAATTGAAATTGGTGAAGAAATAACTCTTACTGCAACTGTAACTCCATCAGGTGCAAATCCTAAGCTTACCTGGTATACATCATCAAGTTCTTCTTATTTCCTCTACACTCCAGATGAAACTGATAGTGCAAAATGTACTGTTACAGGTCTTTCAGAAGGATATGCTTACCTTTATGTAAAAGTAGATTCAAACAGCAGTATTTACACAAGTATTAAAATTACTGTAACAAAGCCTGCAGCAAAACCTGCACATCAATTCTTCTGGGGAACCTGGATTCGTATGGATAAAGGTACAAAGATTTCTATAGAAGACACTAAACTTATAAGTGGCTCTTCTTCTTATGATGTAGATAGTTCTGACAAAGATAATCTTGTTATTCGTGGTACAATAGGAAATGGAATTTCTTCATTTAAAAAGAAATCTCAGAATGTAATTGAAGCTAAAGAAGGCGATGCCCTTATTCCATTCTATAGACAGGGTGGTACAAACCTTGACTATTCTCTTAAAGTAGTAGGTCATCTTGGCTCTCGTGCTGCTTCTGGTCTTGCTAACCTTAAAGTTAGAGGTACATCGAATAAATTCAAAACCTTTAAGAGTGAAGGTGAAACAAAAGACGATGGTAGCGTTACTCTTAAAGCTCCTGTTCAGGGCGATATCCAGACAGTAGTAATTGATTTACCTGCTGACGAAGAAGAAACCGCAAAAAGTGTTATAGTTGATAATCTTAAGGTTGAAAACTCTGGAGACTATATGGGAACTGTTGCCCTTGCAGGCGAAAACGATTATAGCCTTAAGATAACCGGTACTATTGATCAATCAGAAAAAACTGATGGATATCTTTATGCCGGAAACACTTACACAATGCATCTTGAAATTAAAAACATTAGTGATGTATCGGCAAAGTATTCTGTATTATCTATAACCCCAGATGAAAATGATACCTTCATTTCTTTATCAAGTAACGAAACTGATATGAAGAACTTAAAGGCATTTTCTGTTCCTACAATTAAACCTGGCATGAGCCTTAAGAGAGATATTCAGATTACAATTGGAGATTTCCCTGCCGGCAGTGAATCTTATAAAGATACAAAGATTAATGTTGAAATCAAAAATGATAACGGTTGGATCGATTACGTTCCAATTCGAATCTTTAGAGAACAGGCTAAAATTACATTCCAGGCAGGCGTAGCTTTCAACAAAAAAACTTCTGCATCATTAAATGGTTTCTTGATTTATCCTGATGGAAACAGCCAGTTCTTTAGTGTTCCTCAGGCTAGTTATAAAACTATAAGTGTTCCAAGATTTAAATCTTCAGATGAATATATTTTAGTATTCAGTGGTGCTACTGTTCAGGGAACTCTTGATGATTCGACAGAATTGTACTATACCGTTTCTCTTTCAAATACACCAAAAGCACTTCATGATGACGAAACAGTTGAGTGGGAAGAATTAAGAAATCATCAAACATTTGGTGAAGAAAACGAAACAGAAGATGAAGCTTATCCTGTTAGCAGCGACTTTGAAGCCTACATTGCCGAAGGTGAAACAGACTTCTATAAACTGACAATCTCTGACTAACTCTTCATTTTATCATTAATTATCCAATAGGGGCTGCCATCCGGCAGCCCCTATTTTTCATTTAAATGCATTTGCTTTTCTTCTTAAAATCATAGATAATATAATATTATGAGAAAACGCTTTTTTGTTTTAATAATCCTTTTATCTTTTCCCCTTTTTCTTCATGCACAGGAATTTTTGTCAATAACAGCATCGCCAGGGGCTTTTATTGGCCCTGATTTTATAAATTCAGGAAAACCATCATTTTCAATTAACAGCGATATATATTTGGGGACCTGGATTGATTATGAATATCCTATGTTTTTTGGCTTGGATTTTTTAACGAGTGGTGCGAATTTTTCAGATACAAAAACCGGATCTCATATAGATGGACGCTTTTTTGTCTTTGATGGAGTTGCAGGTGGTTATTTCTATTTAGATGGTGCATATCTTCTTTTGGGAGTTGGGGCCGGGGGTTATTTTTGTCCATACGAAGGCTCTGCCACCAGTTCTACCTTTGGCGGATTTGCATTGAATTTGTCTTCAGAACTCCATATTCATGCATTCGAGTTTTGTAATCTTGGTTTTAGTTATAAATTATATGGACTTTTTGGAGCCGGCTGGTATGATAACTTCGGAATAGTCATTTCTCTCTATATCGAAGATCTCTGGCTTTACTTTTAGCAAAGGAAATATGTTATGAAAATAAAACGAGAATTAATAATTCCTGTTTTTTTCTTTTTATTATTAATCGGGCTCTCTGGTTGTTTAAGAGAAATATTAAATAATATTACTCCTATAAATGATAAAGTACAAGACATTTTAGATGAAGAAGCAAATGCTTCAAAGGTTTCCCTGGTAAGTCTTTCCAGCTCAAGTCTTTCTTTAACTACAGGAGAATCATATACCCTTAAAGCAACTTCCAAAGACTCTGCATCAAAAACCACAACCGATACCTACACCTGGACAACATCCAACAGCAGTGTTGCAACTGTTTCAAATGGTACAGTTAAAGGCATTGCAAAAGGTACTGCAACTATAACAGCTACCTCAAATACTAATTCTTCTAAATATGCTTCTTGTATAGTTACTGTTACAAATCCTTCTACTGTTTACAGTGTTTATCTTTCCTATACAAACCTTTCCTTAAACAAAGGGGAAACATACTCAATAACAGCGACTTCAAAAAATTCTTACGGTGACAAAATAAGCGACACCTACACCTGGACAAGTTCAAACAGCAGTGTAGCAACTGTTTCCGGAGGATACATAACTGCAGTTTCTCCAGGTACTGCAACCATTAAAGCCACATCAAAAAGCAACACTTCTAAATATGCTTCTTGCACGGTTACAGTTTCAGCTCCTGTTATAACTGCTAATCAATTTTTCTGGGGAACCTGGGTTAGAATGGACAATGGAATAGAATTAATTGTTGACGAAACATATGTTTCAAATAGAAGTTTTAATAATCACAGTGAATTTCTCCAGAAATCTAACGAAGAACAATTATACTTTGAATATTCAATAGATGGAATTTCTTCTCTCACAAAATCTACTGCAAATATAGTTACATGCAAAATTGGAGATGCTATTATTCCTTTATACAGAAAAGGAGGAACAAATCTCTCTTATTCCCTTAAAGTTGTAGGCTTTACGGATGATTTATCAGACAGGGCTGCCTCGTCTGTTATGAAGGGAAGAGCTGGCCTTAAGGTAAAAGGTTCTTCAAAACGTTTCTCTACCTTTGAAAATGAAGGAACAACAGATGAAAACGGTTCTGTAACACTTATATCTCCAATTCAGGGCGATATTCAAACTGTATCTGTTCAAGTTTCGGATGATGAAACTATTTATGTTGAGAATCTTAAAATCGATAACGATGGTTCTTATATGGGAGCTGTTCCAATTGTAAATGATGATGATCCGGTTCTTAAAGTTTCCGGATATATTGACGAAGCACAAAAAACTGACGGTTATATGTATTCAAATCATACTTACGTTATGACTGTACACATTAAAAATATCGGTAGTGTACCTGCTAAGCCTACAGTTCTGGAAATAAAGTCTGATGATGATTCTATTATCTCAATAGAAGGAATTGATTCAACTGATGGTATTTCAAACCCTAATGCTTATACAATTCCAACACTTAAGGAAGGGGTAACTCTGGAAAAGAAAATCAGAGTCAATGTAAAGAGCTTCACAGAGGCCTATATTAACAGCAAAATAATTGTAAACATTCACAGTTTAACAAGAACATGGGAAGATTATATTCCATTACGAGTTTATTCGGGAAATGCAATCTTTACAATTGCTGCAAGCAGCGAAATGAATAATACAGGAGCTGCTTTAAACGGATTTATTATCTATCCTGATGGAAACAATCAATTCTTTACAGTATCTCATGCTGATTCAAAGCAAATCAAAGTTCCTAGATTTATGAATACTGATTCTTATTTACTGGTATTTAGTGGTGCAACAACTGATGGAGAACTTGATAATACAACGGAATTATTCTACACAGTTTCATTTGACAGCACAAAAAAGAACTTTACATATAATAGCAGTTCTATAAACGCTCAAGAAAAAATAGCTCTTATGTATTACGGAGAAGGCGCGTCTGGCAACGAAACAGAAGTCACAGCTTTCCCTGTAACCGATGCATTTGAAGCCTATATTTCTGAGGGAGAAATCGACTTTTATAAAGTAAATCTTACAGACTAAATCTACCATCTATTTTCTCAAAATAAATTTGCTTTTCTTCTTGAATTGTTAGATAATATAATATTATGAGAAAAAAGTTCCTTCTTATAAATATATTATCATTTCTCATTTTTTTGCGGGGATTTGCACAGAATTCTTTTTTTGATAATTATGTTTATCAGTCCTGGAGCGCCTTTGGGGGGCTTACGGGAACTACGGCTAATGACATTTACCAGACAGCAGACGGATATATAAATATTGGAACTTACGAAGGACTTGTTACCTTTGATGGAGTTGAATTTACAGCACTTAACAGGGCTATAGACAGAAACTATAACTTTGTTTCGGTGCGTGTTATTTTGCAGGATTCCAGGGGTAATTTGTGGCTTGGCTCTAATGATGAAGGTCTTCACAAAATCTCGGGCAAAGAAACGGTGACCTATACTATCGAAGAAGGGCTTCCTAATAACTCAATTCGTGCCCTTGAAGAAGATCAGGATGGAAATATCTGGATTGGTACAGCAGGTGGTGTTGTTTATCTTACTCCGGAAGGTCATCTTATTACTCCACAGTTTGCACCTGGAACTACTGCAAGTGGTGTTATTGCTTCCCACATCTTTTGTGATTCGGTTGGCCGCGTATGGCTTACAATTTCGAATGAAAACGGACTTTTTCTTCATATGAACGGGGTTTTCCGTCCGCTGATTGAGTTTGAAAAGTTTGACAGATATTTTGTTACATCAATTTTCCAGGATTCTCACAATATTTTCTGGATTGGACTTGGAGACCGTGGTATGTACCGTATGGAAAGGGGCGTTGCCACAAAGGTCGAATCAAATACAATTCTTGATACAATTCCTACAACCTCAATTCTTGAAGATAAAAACGGTAACATCTGGTTTGGAACAGAAAAAGGTCTTGTTGTTTATAACTATAAAGATTTCATTCAATACCAGGGTGCTCCAGAGCTTGCAAACTCAAACATAAATAAAATCATTCAGGATCGCGAAGACAATATCTGGTTTGCAACAGACCGTAACGGTATTGGTAAAATGACTCATGGTAAGTTCAAGCTTAGCCGTTTGAATATTACTGTAAATTCGCTTGATGAAGATAAAGACGGCAGGATTTGGGCCGGAACAGATAGTGGAGTTCTATGCTATAAGGATGATGAGCTTGTACAGAACACACTTACAGAATATACAAAAGGCCTTCGTATCCGCCACGTTGAAGTTACTTCTGACAATAAAATCCTTGTAAGCTGCTATACTGCTCCGGGCCAGATTATTTATGACGGAAAATCTATAAAGAGCTGGTCTACGGCAGAGGGGCTTGTTGGCGACAAGGTGCGCGTTGCAATTGAAGCAGCTCCTCAGGAATATTATGTTGGAACCACAACAGGTCTTAGTATAATTCACCCGGATGGATCTATTTCTAACTTTAAGCAGGCAGAAGGTCTTGAAACAGAATATGTAATGGCTGTTTACAAAGATAGTCACGGTGTTATCTGGATTGGTACAGATGGCGGCGGTATTTATCTTATGAAAGACGAGAAAATCTTTTCTCACCTCACTTCTACCTATGGCATTGCAGGAAACGTAATTTTCAAAATCTCACAGGATGAGAAAAACAACTACTGGATTTGTACAGGAAGCGGCATTACCCGCATAGAAGATTTTAATCCCGAAAAAGGATTGCGTTTCAAATGCACTACTCTCAATTCCGAAACAGGCCTTGGCACAAACTCAGTTTTCCAGATTCTTTTTGATATTAACAACAACGCCTGGATTACAAACAATCACGGAATTGCTATGATTTCCAATAGTGATTTGTCCAACTTCCTTGCAAACAAGCAGCGTATTGTAAATGCAAAATATTTCAGCAAAAACGATGGTCTTGATTCTGCAGGTCCAAGTTCAACTGCCCGTTCAATTATAGATTCCCAGGGACGCTTGTGGTTTACACTTGTTGATGGAATTGCAATTTATGATCCGGCAAAAACTCAGGATACTTCGGTTACGCCGTTAGTTCATATTCAAACTATTACTGTAGATTCTGTTGAATACAAAAACACCGGAGATATCATTTATCTTAAACCGGGAACCAAACGTATTGATATTAAATTTACCGGAATAAGTTTTGATGCTCCTGAGCGTCTTATGTTCAAACATATGCTTACAGGCTTTGAATCTGATTACACTGCTCCGGATATGAAGCGCGTTGTTTCTTACACAAACCTTGCTCCTGGTAAACATTCCTTTAAGGTGTACGCAATAAACGGAAATGGAATTGAATCTAACAACGATGAAATGATGTTCTTCTTCCAGCGTCCTTATATTTACCAGCGTGCGGGCTTCTGGGTTATTCTTTTGATTGTTCTTGTTGGAAGCGGTATTTTCTACTTCTACCAGCGTGAAAAACGAATTATGAAAGAAAACCTGCGCCTTGAAGCTCTTGTTAAAGTCAGGACAGCCGCTTTGGAACAGGAAAAAATCAAATCTGATAACCTTCTTCGTTCCATTCTTCCAGATAAAATTGCCGACAAGCTCAAGGAAACTACCGGTAATAAATCTTTTGGAGAGAACTTTGAAAACGTTACCCTCCTCTTCTCTGATATTGTAGGCTTTACAAAAGTTTCGAGCGGACACACTGCTAAAGAAATTGTTGCTGCCCTTAATGAATTGTTCAGTATGTTTGATGAACGCGCAAAACAGATGGGTGTAGAAAAAATCAAGACAATTGGAGATGCTTACATGGCTGCCTGCGGTGTTCCTGAAGCAAACGAAGATCATGCAAAAATCATGATAAACTTTGCAAAAGGAATGTATCAGGATCTTGCAAAATACAACGAAACTGCAAAGATTCAGTTTAATATAAGAATTGGTCTTAACTGCGGTCCTGTAACTGCAGGTGTAATTGGAACTCATAAATTTATCTATGATGTCTGGGGCGACACGGTTAACGTTGCAAGCCGAATGGAAACTGCCGCTAACCCTGGAGCCATAAGAATTACAGAAGCTTTATGGAACCGCCTTCAGGGCCAGGGCTTTGAATTTACAGAACCAATTGAATGTAAGATTAAAGGTAAAGGCCTTATGAAGACCTTTGAAGTTATACAGTAGCATACCGGGAATTGATTATGATAAAAAAGCGTGATTTTATTTGCAAATCATTTTTTATAGCCGCCGCACTTTCTGCCTTCCTTTTTGGAACCTCCTGTACAAGAGACAATGAAAGAGTTGTAAAAATCGGGCTCCTTCATTCTACAACAGGTTCCATGGCTTTTAGTGAAACATCTGTTCTTAATGCAGAACTCATGGCAATTCAGGAAATAAATGAAGCCGGCGGAGTTCTTGGTTGCCAGATAGAAGCAATCCAGGAAAACGGCGACAGTGATTTCAGGGATTTTGCAGATAAGGCCCGTAAACTTATAGAAAAAGATCAGGTCGCTTCCATTTTTGGCTGCTGGACTTCGGATTCCCGCAAAGCTGTAAAAAATATTGTAGAAGAGCATTACAATCTTTTATGGTATCCTGTTCAGTATGAAGGAATGGAAGCAAGTCCTAATATTATGTATATGGGGGCCTGTCCTAACCAGCAGGTTGTTCCCGCCATTGATTTTTGTTTTGAACAATTAGGAAAGAAATTTTATCTTCTTGGAAGCGATTATGTTTTCCCGCAAATTGCAAACAAAATTATAAAGGCTCAACTTAAAGAACTTGGCGGCGAAGTTGTCGGCGAAACTTATGTAGATATGGACGAAGACCGTTTCCAGCTTATAATAAAAGAAATCCAGGACCTTAAACCTGATGTTATAATTAACACACTAAATGGGAATTCAAACGTATCTTTCTTTATTCAATTTCGTAACTCCGGACTCGATGCCGAAGACTTTCCAATTATGAGTTTTTCTATTGCCGAAAACGAGATTAACGAAATTGGTCCGGAATTTCTTGAAGGCCACTATGTATCCTGGAATTATTTTGAAACTCTTGATACAAGTTCAAATAAAAAATTTGTTCAAAAATACAAGGAAATTTATGGCAATAATAAACATGTAGGCGACCCTATGGAAGCAGGTTACCTTGCAATTTATCTTTGGGCTGCTGCCTGCGAAAAAGCCGGTTCCTTTGATATTGAAGCAGTAAGAATTGCAAGTAAAAATCTTAGTTATATTGGACCGGAAGGATATGTAACAATCGAAGGCTCTAACCAGCATTTGAATAAAGTTGTACGAGTTGGAAAAATTAATGCATCCGGCCAGATAAAAGAGGTGTGGTCTACAAAAGATCCAATCCGCCCGGACCCATATTTAAGTACCTACGCCTGGGCAAGAGGATTGTAGTGGTCCCTGAGCCTGTTGAAGGGCTACTTCTGTAACAATTTAAATACGCTGTCTTCTGGATTATATTCTACGCCAACGTCATCTGCGGCTACAGGATACTTTCCTTTTAAGAAGAAATCATTAAGCAATTCAAGATAGTAGCGCACAACATTGTCTGACTCGTTCTGGTCTGCAAGTGCCTGCATTTGATCAGCCGCCTTCTGATAATCCTTGGCTTCAAAATCGGCAAAAGCTTTTTCCCAAGCCTCAACATATTTTAAAAGTTCCGGCGAAGCGTCCTCTTTTGTTTCGAGAAGCTCATAAAGTCTAAGTGGCGTATTTACGTTTACTACGCGAACACGATCCAGACTTCGAACAATAAATGCATCTCCAAGTAAATCGCGGGTTGCAGCACTGATAAGAATACCGTTTGTATGATACTGCTTGTTTACACCTTCAAGACGGCTTGCAAGGTTTACGTTGTTTCCCATCATTGTGTAGTTCTTTTTATTTTCTGAACCAAAGTAACCTGCAATCATTTCGCCGGAGTTCATACCAATGCGTGTAAAGATTACTTTTTTGTTTGCAACCATAATCTTAAAGGCATCATATAAATCCTCTTCCATGTTGGCAGGTTTTTCGCCTCCAGCAATCTGAACAATTTCCTGGTTCATAAGAACTTCGGCTTTTTTCATTTTAATGGCTGCAGCACACGCGCGGCTTGCATGGTCTGTCATTTCTACAGGAGCACCTACAAGAGCAACAATTGCATCTCCTTCGTATTTATCTACTGTTCCATGCTCATCTATAATAATATCCGACATTTTTGTGAGGTAGTAATTTAAAAGACTACCAAGCTGCGATGCTGTCAAAAGCTCACTGAAGGAAGAGAACTTCTGGATGTCTGTAAAGATTGCTGTCATCTGGAAGTTTTTTCCACCAAGTGTAAACGATGACGGATCATTCATAATCTGATTTACAACATCTTTACTAAGACACTGGCTGAAGGCCGATTTTATAAAGCGTTTCTGCTTGCCTTCTACAGAAAGACTCAAGGCTACAGAAATCAGGAATGAAAGGAAGAATGCTACAAACGGAGCAACAAGCAAAAGCCAGATTCCCGCAGCAAACATAAAATATGGAATTGCAATTGCAAGAGTAATTCCTACAACAAATCCTATTGCCATAAAGATTACTGTAGTTTTCTGAGAGTTTCGGGTAGATGCAAATGCAACAAAGAATGCACCCAAAACAGAAAGAAGAAGAATCCAAAGATAAACAATAATATCAGGTGCTTTGCGCAGGAACTTTCCTGTCAAATAATTATCAAGTGTTGTAATGTGAACACCGACTCCAGGAAAAACCTGCGAAACCGGAGTAGAACAAATATCATAAAGTCCTGGCGCGTAGTAAGATACAAAAACATATTTATCTTCAAACTCATCAGGCTCATAATAAAACTCGTCTTCTTCGGGTTCTACGTCGCCATTATAAATATCATAGCTGTGAAGAATATCGTATGCGCTGGAAGGATGATATTCATCAATATCCTTCTGATAGCGCAAAAGAACTGTGCCATCCTTTAAGCGTGGGATTTTCTTAAGCTCATCCTGGTTGCCTTCCATAAAAATTGGAGCAGTTCCAAGGGTTGGATAAACTTTTCCATCGTATTCATATTCAATTCGACCACGACGGACTATATCATCATCATCCTTAGCGCTTACAACAGCACCAAGCATTGCGGCAGAATCTTTTAGCTGTTTTATAGGAGGCTGACTCTTTTCAGTCCCATTCTGATAATCTACAAGGACATTGAGTGCTTGAATAACAATACCGCTTTCTTTCTGAGCTTGAGCCAGAGCCTCATCATCGGAATTTCCATAGATAGAAGGCTCTGTATATATAATATCAAAAGCAACAGACTTTGCGTTTCCTGCTGTTATGAAGTTAATCATTTTTCCATAAGCTTCACGTGGCCATGGCCATCCCCAGCCGTAATTTTCTTTTGCCCAGTCTATACTTTCCTGATCAACAATAATGAAATAAATATCGTCACAGGCAGTCTTATATTTTGAAGCAAAAATCATCCGGCGGTCGTAAGTCTTATTTTCAAAAAACGAGAACAGTCCCGTAAGCTGCAGCGCCATTGTTATAATAAAACAGATGAGCGCTACAATTACGGAGCGGAACCAAAGTTTGTTGTTCTTATGTTTCATTAGTTTATCTCAAAAATCTTGTAATCTTCGTATTCTACGTCAAAGCGTTCCTTGCGAACTTCCTTTCCTTGTTTTTCGATAGTACCAGCTTTTTGCATTGCTGTAAGTTCTTTGTTAACCTTTTTAATTCTATCTTTTGGAGAAGGATGTGTAGACCCCCAGCCTGTATTACTTGAAGATTCTTCAATCTGTCCAAGCATATCAAGCATGGCATAAGGATCGTAACCTGCACTCTGCATAATATACAAAGCATTTTTATCTGCTTCGAATTCCTGTTCTTTTGAGAAACCTGTATTTACAAGAGTTTTTACAACTTCGTTAGACATGTCGCTGAAAGTATCTACAGCTTCCATAACCTTTTTCATTTGCTTATCTGAAAGTTTTACACCAGTTCTTTCGTTTGCAACTGCAATACTTGTAACGGCAACAGCTTTTGTTGTAGAAGATACTGCTGAACGAACACGGCTTGCTTTAATTGCAGAAACACTGTGACCAAGCTGAACGTGTGCAACTTCATGCGCAATTACTGCAGCAAGAGCATCCTCTGAATCTGTACAGTCAATCAAACCGCGGCTTACAAAAATGTGGCCTCCAGGAGTTGCCATTGCGTTGATTTCATCAGTATCAAGAATTACAACATAGTAGCCCTTGAAAAGATATGGCTTGTCTGAATTCATTACGAGAGTTTCGCAGATTTTGTTCAGATAGCTTGTCATCTGAAGATTTCCATGATCTACAGGGAACTGAGTTGCAATAGAAGCAGCAACTGAACGGCCGATATAGTATTCTTCTTCTGGTGTGATTGTTTCAGAAGCTTTTTCGATTGATTCTACACTTGTTGTGATTGCTCCAAGAACAGCCATCTCGGTGCTGAAGCCTTCGTCGCCACCAGGAACCGGTAAAGACACACAAGATGTAAAACCTGCAAAAATCAAAGCAGCAGAAATGCCTAAAATAATTGATGAACGGATACCTTTCATTCTTCTGCACCTCCGTCATTAAGATGACCTGCCTGTGCAAAAGCAATTGCTTCTGATTCAGCGGCGCCTAAAGTTTCAATGTAATCTACAATATCAAAATTCATTTCATACTGTTCTGCATAAACAGCTTCGATTGTAGAATTGAATCCCTTTCCGGCAAGAGCAATTTCATCGGCATTAGCAGAGGTAGCACTCGCTTTATCTTTGATTTTCTTTGAAGTGAGAGCCGAAGCTGGCAACCAGCCTTCTACACTTTTATCATCGACAAGCTGAACATACACCCATGATTTTTCGGTTTTAAGCACCATAACAGCAGAAGCATATTCAACCGAACCAATTTTTTTGGAAGATGCCGCAGGTTTTGCTTTTAAAGGAGCAGGGTCTATTGCGACATACTGTGGTTTTGACGCTGCGAAAATAGGCAACGTCAGGCAAATAATTGCCAAAAACAGCACTAGTTTTTTCATAGCTTTTTCCTCATTTACAATTATAACATAAGATTTACAAACGTAAACAAAAAGTTTATATTTTAAAAACCAACTATGAAAGAGACTGTTACAATAACCGTAAAGCCCGAACAGGAAAAAAACACAAAACTTATTGAAAAACTCGTTCTTTCGCAGGTAAAAAACCGCGGTTCAAAAAGAACTCTTGTTTTTTGCAAACGCTCTGTTGATGCACGCCACGGCCAGGTAAAACTTCATTTGAGATATGATGTTTATATTGATGAAGAGCCTCCTGCTTTGCAGACAAAGCTTCCTGTCTGGAAAAAGGCAGACGGAAAGCATACAGTTGTTATTATTGGATCGGGACCAGCGGGCCTTTTTGGAGCCCTCAAGCTTTTGGAATACGGAATAAAGCCTATTATTATTGAACGGGGTCCTGACACTACACAACGCCGAAAAGATATAGCACTTATAAGCAAAGAAGATTTTGTAAATGCAGAAAGTAACTATTGCTTTGGTGAAGGCGGGGCCGGAACTTTTTCTGACGGAAAACTTTACACACGCTCAAACAAACGCGGAGATATAAGTTCCATTCTGCAGATTTTTCATGCCTTTGGCGCTGATGAAAAAATCCTTACTGATGCACATCCTCACATTGGAACAGACAGGCTTCCAAAAATTATAAATGCCATGCGCGACAAAATCATAGAGCTTGGTGGTGAGGTGAGGTTTAATACTAAGTGCACCGATTTTATTGTGGAGAATGGACATGTGAAAGGGGTTGTGGCTGGCACGGAGATTCCAGCCGATGCTGTGCTTCTTGCTACGGGGCATTCCGCCACAGACATTTACATGATGCTTGCAAAGATTGCCCCAAAGGCGCTTGAAATGAAAACCTTTGCAATGGGTGTACGCGTTGAACATCCGCGTCAAGTTATAGACCAGCTTCAATATCACGGAAAACAAAATCAGGAGGGCGGACAAAACCTTGGAGCCGCAGAATACAGAGTAACAACACAGGTTGATGGCAGAGGTGTATATTCCTTCTGTATGTGCCCAGGAGGCTTTGTAGTTCCTTCTGCAAGCGGTCCTGATGAAATTGTTGTAAACGGGATGTCTGCAGCGGCACGAAACTCTAAATGGTCAAACGCCGCTATTGTTGTAGAAACACGCCCTGAAGATATTCCTTCCACATTCCTTGACCAGGCAAAAAAGCTTGGCTCCGCTGACCTTGCAGGACTCCTATTCCGAACAAAACTTGAACAGGATGCAAAATCAAACGGAAACGGACAGGCCGCCCCTGCCCAGCTGCTCACAGATTTTCTTGCAAACAAAAAAACTCCTCCAGAAAACCTGCCTGCAACAAGCTATACACCTGGAATTGTAAGCTCAAATCTTAATGACTGGCTGCCCCCTCAAATTGCAGAAAAGCTTGCTCAGGGAATCCGCCAGATTGATCAGAATATGAAAGGCTTTATATGCCCTCAGGCACTTATGATTGCCCCAGAAACACGCACAAGCACACCTGTACGCATTCTTCGCAATAAAGAGACATTTGAATGTACAGAAATTAAAGGTCTCTACCCCGCCGGAGAAGGCAGCGGTTATGCAGGTGGAATTGTTTCAAGTGCAATGGATGGGGAAAATGCAGCAAAGGCAATTGCGTGCGTGCTTAAATAAGATTCTTCTTTCCCCAGGCCTGCACCAGCGACCCAGGGTCTTTGCTAAGTAATACCTTTACCAGAAGCAGATTTGTCTGACTAAATACATTCTGCATTATTTCCTGCTGTTCATCGGTAAAGCGGCTAAGAACATAATCTGCAACGCCAATGTTTGGATTTTCGGGCCTGCCAATTCCAAAACGCAAACGATAAAAATCTGCTGTATTAAGAACTGCTTTTGTAGAACGAAGCCCGTTGTGACCGCCAAGACCGCCACTCCATTTAAGGCTTACAAATCCCTGTGCAAGCTCAAGCTCATCATGAACAACAAGAATTTCTTCCGGCAGGATTTTATAGAATGAGGCGGCTTCAATTATACTTTCACCGCTCAGATTCATATAAGTCATTGGTTTTAAAAAATAAATATGTGCCGGTGCTTCCTCGGGAACAAGAACAGGAGTCCCGTCTTTTTTAGTACAAATCTTATAATCACATGCCCACTGAGCAAGTTCGGCTGGAGTAAAAGAAGTTATCTCTCCTTTGAACTTGCTCTGCCAGCTAAGGCGTGAGGCAAAGGGAAGAGAATCCTCAAAATACCAGGCAACATTATGACGAGTCTTTTCGTATTCTCTTCCGTAATTCCCAAGAAAGGCAACAAGCTTTATCATTTCTGCAAATCTTCCGGTGTCTTCTGGAACTTAGACATGTTGTAAGAAGGAATTTCAAACCAGTAAGGTGACTTATTACACTTTGCATAATAAAGGTTTGAAGAACCCTGATCTTCTGGATTAGCAGGAACAATATATGTTTCTACAATGATAACACCTGATGTAGTTCCAATCTGAACTGCAATATAAGGTTCGCCTCCAATGTCATCAGTTTTGCCGTGCCACTTTGTTGTAGTAAGCGCATTGAATGAGTTGAGCCAGTCAGCAGATTTTTGTGCATCAAGTGTGATGTTTGCACCAGAAATATTCCATACAAGATTTTCAGCCTCACCTGTTCTTGAAACAGCCCATGTTTCTTCACCTGGACGTGTAACAGAAACAGAAGAAATATCTACAGACTGAACAGAATAAACTGTCTTGCTGCGAACCTGATCTACAGTTTTGTCAAAGATATTGCGGTAGTCGCCGTCTACAAGGTAAATATCATTTGTACCGTTTACAGTTGCATAACACTGAATACCTGTAGTTGCATCTTTTCCAAGAGTAAAGGTTCTTAGAACTTTGTCTCCTGCGCTGAATGTAACTTTGATTGCGTTATCTTCATCAAACTCATATTTTGTAACAGAAGCGGCGCTTGAAAGGCTGGCAACCTTATCAAGAGCTTTGATGTTCTGGGCGTAAGAAATCATTGAATCAATGTTAGATTCAACAGCTTCAAACTTTTCATCATTAATAACCCATTTTCCATCTTCGCTTACAATAGAAAGATTTCCATCATCCTTTTCAATCAAAATCTTATCTGGTGTATCTGTAAATGTAAAACTCTTTACAGTACTTCTAGAATTAAGAATTATCTGAACAACTCCGACAATCAGCAGAAGTACGTCGGCTGCAATTAAAACTATCTTTCTTGTTTTCATTTGTCTGCCTCACTTTTTTTGTCATTTTCTGCAAAGCGGTCATCATCAGGATTATAGGTTCTGTTGATTCTTGCCTTACGCTTGATTCTAAGTCTCCAAACAATAAGTCCTGCAATAACAACAAAAATAGCAAGACCATATTCGTTCAAGAGCTGGAAGAATGTTACCTTTGCTTTTGACTGTGTATTAAGAACGTTGATTGTTACTCCCTTTGTACGCATTCTGCAAAGCTCTTCGTTTCCGTTCAAATAATCAATTGCATTAACAAGCAAAAGTGCAATTCCCTGCGAAGCATCATCCGGGAATACCTGAGGAGTTGTAATCATTGAAGTACCGGCAACAATGATTTTTCCAGCCTGCTTGCTCTTTGAAAGATGTGTAGAAATTGCGTAATCACCCTGACCTTCTTCTTTCTTTTCTGCAGAAACTGGAGCTTCATCAAAGGCACTGTTGAATTCACCTTCGAGCAATACCATAAGGTTTCTTGTTGAAAGAGCCTTTGAATCTTCAGGAGGGGTAAGTACAAGAGGATTAAGCATAAGTCCATCCGGATCCTGTGTCCAGGCCTTTGCACTTGATTTTACAAGAACTGTTGATTTTACTCCGTCTGCTTCCTTTATTTCCAAAGGAGAACTCTGAAGCATAATTACGTTTCCAAGATTGCTTGTGATTGCATTCTTGCTGTCAAGCTGTTCCTTCTGCAAAAGTGGTGCCCAGTAAAGTTCAAGAATACCATACTGATTATGATAAGTTTCGCAGCACTGAGTATCCATTACATATTTTTTAGGAACAGTAACACCATACTTTTCGAGCAGGCGGTTGATGTTTACATCATTTTCAACATAAGAAGTCTGCTGGCCGTAGAATGAATTGTTTGACTGCATTTCCTGCAAAGGATCTACAAGGAACAAAACGTTTCCGCCACGCATGATAAACTGGTCAATTTTGTAGAGCTCTTCTTCTGTCATATCCTGCTTAGGACCGTTTACAACGATGCTCTTCATTGAAGCAGGAATATCATCTGTAGACAAATCAAGAGTTTTGATTTCATACAAATCAGAGAGGGCTGTATTAAAGCCGGAAGCTCCTTCTTTAGTAGCAAGATCAAGTTCGCCGTTTCCAACAATGTATCCAAACTGTGTAGGCTTAGAAATGAGGCTCTGAATTGCTTCGTTGATTGATTCATCAATTGTGTCTAATCCAACAATTGCATAGTTGTTAAAGAAGATATCCTGAATCTGAACAGGAAGAGCAATGAATCTTTCGCCATATTCAACAACTACACCAATACAGCCTGTTTCCATAATGCCGTTTGCATTTCTGTAATTAATTGGCTGAATACCGTAGCGTTCAACATATCCGTTTACTTCGTCTACAGCAGGATGGATTGGATTAAACTCAAGCTTATCCATCTTTGTTTTATTAATTTCGCGGCAAACCTTTTCAATAGAATCCTCGAATACATCTACTCCAGAAATTCTAAGAGACTTGATTGCGCTGCTCATAATAACATTAAGCTGAATCTTGTCGTCGCCCTTTAAGGTTTCAAGAGAAGCGGCAGTATTAATCATCTTTGAGATTGTAGAAGTGAGCTTGTATTCAAAGCCTTCTGAGCTTGTAACAGGATCGATGAGTTCAACAATATCACCATAAGAAATTGCAAGACCCATGTAAGTCTGTTTAACACCAATCTCATTATTATTTACTTCCTGAATCTGAATCTGACGTAAGCCGTAGTTCTGTGCAAGACCCTGATTTTCTTCTTTAGACAAATCCATAAAAGAAACAGAGAAATTCTTGTTTGCTGCGCGCTTGTATTCTTCAAGTAAATCTTCTACATACTGAGCAACTGAGCTGTACTGAGCAGGAAGCTTTTTATCAAAGAAGACGCGGATTGAAACAGGTTCCTCAAGATTTTTTACAATTGATTTACTTGCCTTAGAAAGAGAATATGATTTCTGCTTTGTAAGGTCTGCACGAATATAAGCATTGCTTCCAACAAAATTAAGGAGAACAAGAAGAATTAAAAACAAAATAAAATCAGAAGCTGAGCTTTTAAACCATTCAATAATCTTTTTCATCTTCCTCACCTCCTACATTTTATTTTTTGATTCGGCACGAACTGTGCACACAAAGAACAAGGCCGTAAGCGAAACAAAATAAAGCAAATCGCGGGTATCAAGAATACCTTTTGAAATTGAACCAAAGTGAACCGATGCCGAAATGAAAGAGAAAAGCTTTACAATTCCATCTGGTAAGAACACTAAGAAGGATTCTACAAAAGTAAGTGCCAGACAAATTGCCATGGCAACCGCAAATGCAATAATCTGATTTTTTGTAATTGAAGAACAGAACAATCCAATTGCGCTATATGCTGCACAAATAAAGATTGCTCCAAGATATCCTCCAATGATTGGACCGTAATCTGGTGAACCAAAAATCTCGGCAGTAATTACGTAGAACAATGTAGGTGCAAGCATTACAAGTGCTTCTACAAGTACTGCAAGATACTTTCCTGTAACAACATCAATTTCTCTTACAGGAAGAGTCATCAAAGTTTCAATTGAACCAACACGTTTTTCTTCTGAGAATACACGCATTGTAATTGCAGGAATAAAGAAGGAAAGGAGAATTGGCAAGAGAGAGAAGAAGTTACGAAGCTCTGCTCTGTTCTGAAGGAAGAAGGTTGCAAAGAAAAGCAGACCATTTATTACAAGGAAGAGGCCTGTTACAATATAACCAATTGGTCCCGAAAAATAAGAACGAAGTTCCCTGCGCAAAATTACAAAGGCAGGATTTTTTGCTTTAACTTTTTTATCGCTCATTTATTTTGCCTCCGTGAGAGCATGGAATACATCTTCAAGAGAGTTAGACTGCATTGCCATTGCATAAACATCGCAGCCGCTTTCTACAAGAGCTTTTACAAGCGCAGGTCTTATTTCTGTTTCGCCGTTTACAGAAACAACAATTTCGTTGTGTCCGTTTTCTACTTTGTTTGAAGAAACATTTGAAACGCCTGTTATTGCTTTTGCAGCGCTTTCTGCATTTTTTGCATTTCCGTCAAACTCAACAAATACAGTTGTTGAAGAACCAATGCTGTTTTTTAGATTTTCAATTGAACTGTCGGCAACAACCTTTCCGCCGGAAATAATGATAGCGCGTGAACACAAGGTTTCTACTTCGCTAAGAATATGTGTAGAAATAATAACAGTTCTTGTTTTACCAATTTCGCGGATAATTGCACGAACGTCTTCTACCTGGTTAGGGTCAAGACCAGAAGTTGGTTCATCAAGAATAAGAATCTCAGGGTCGGCCATAAGAGCATGTGCCAGAGAAACACGCTGTCTGTTACCGCGTGAAAGTTCAGAAATGTTCTTGCTCATTACTTCTTTGAGTCCGCATTCTTTGCACAAAGCAGGAACTTTTTCTGCAGGGTCTTCACCATGCATCTGGGCAATGTACTTGAGATAATCTTCTACAATCATCTCTCCGTAAAGTGGAGCCGATTCCGGCATGTAACCGATTTTCTTTTTTGATTCTACAGGGGCTTTTGTGATGTCTTCTCCGTCAATAAAAATCTGACCTTCCGAAGGAGCCAGGAAGCCTGTAATCATTCGCATTGTTGTAGTTTTACCAGCACCGTTAGGACCAAGCAGACCAACAATCTGTCCTGTAGGAATGGAAAAACTCACATCATTAACCGCACGAAATGACCCGAATTTTCGGGATACGTGGGAAACCTCTATCATTTGAGAGCCTCCAAATTTTTTTGTATTACCTTTAAGTATAACGAATTTATGGACTTTTGTGAAATAATTGTTTGTTAATTATTGTTTCCATGCTAAAATAATGCAAATGGAGGCCCACATGAGCGATATTAATGAAGTTTATGAATTTATAAAAAAGTGCGGAACTTATTATCTTGCAACAGTAGAAGGCGACCAGCCAAGGAATCGTCCTTTTGGAACAATAAACCTTTTTGAAGGAAAGCTTTATATACAGACTGGAAAAGTTAAAGAAGTTTCAAAGCAGATTCATGCTAATCCAAAGGCAGAGATATGTGCATTCTTAAATGGCGACTGGGTTAGAATCGAGTGTGAACTTGTTGAAGATGACAACCTTGCAGCAAGAGAGGATATGCTTAATAACTATCCTGAATTAAAGGCAATGTATAAGGCAGATGATGGAAATACAGAAGTATTCTACTTAAAGAATGCCAAGGCAACATTCTCATCATTCACCAAGGCTCCTGAGGTAGTTGAATTCTAAATGGACGAAGAAAAACGTAAACAAATAACATATCTTATTATTGAATTTTCAGCCTTCATGATGATGCTTGTTCTTACAATACTCTTTTCATATTTTGGAGGAGAAGGCTTCACCAAATATCTGCCACTTTTATTCGGACTTACGGCAGCAGCAGTTGTAATATTTCAAGCTGTCTCAATAGAAAAAATCATCCGCATAAACAAAGAGGCAAAGGTGATGGCAGCTAAAGAGCCATCAAATCCGGAAGAAAAGCTCATAAAAAGCTTAAAGGATTCCGAGGATATAGATATTGCAAAAATTATCGCAAACAAGAGAGACAGAAGCAGCATCGTATCATCCGTAAGCGGAGAGATAGTTCCAACTGTTTTAATCTACACACTTGGAACTGGTTACTACAGGGTGGCAGATGGCGATGAGGGCGCAGTGGAAAAGAATATGTACCCACGCCTTAAGGCAGCATGGCTGGAAGCTTTGGAGACATTCGATAAAACTCACGTCAGTGATTTCTATGACGAAAACATGGAATTCTCAGTAGCAAGATATGAAGAATTTTGCTATGGCGATTACGCAAGACAGTGTACTGACAGCGTAAAGAAATATATCAAAGAAAAAATTAACAAAGCACCATACAGAATAAATGCATATGATGATGCCACAGTGGAAATCGTGGCATACAAAGAAGATTTATATACACTCTATACCGACGAAATCAGAGATGATATAGAGAAGTGGATTAAAGACCGTGGCAAAAAATACGTATCCGGAAAATATGAAATGGATATGGATTGTTTTCTGAAGGTTGTTTATAAAGGACGAGAGTGATAGGGAGTTAGTGTAAAGGGGTTAGCTTATGAGTTTTTTAGATAATTTCACTAAAGGAACGTTATGCAGAATTGCAGCCGGAGTCGTGGCTGTAATCGCCTTCTTTCCAACTGCAATTCTTCTCTTACTTGCCATAACCGGAAGTGCTCCAATGTGGATTCCACTAACTATCGGCATAAGTGCAGCTGTTATTATGGTGATTTTGTTTATAGTTGGATTTGTGTTGGATTTGAAGGATGGGAATTGACTTAGTTGGAACTTCAATTAAAACTTTGAAAAAAACCAGGCATTGCCTGGTTTTTTCGTTACTTATGTTTTATTTGAATGAACTTTTTGACTTATTATAACATTGACTTGTATTTAGGGTAATCCTCTTTCGGTACATTTAATATGTCCATAGCTTCTTCTGCAGTTTTTCCCAGATTACTCATAATTCCCTTTATGGAATTTAATATGGCTTCTATTTTACCTTCTGTAACACCATCATGATAAGCAGTTATTTCTGGAAATTCGATTACTTTACCACCCATAATATCACCTACTTCCTGCTGAACAACCTTGTGTTTCATTGTAATCTTGAATAAAACACTATGTGTTAGCCTAATTATAACACGACATGTTTGAGAGGACAATATGCCGTTTTTTTGATACTCGTCAAGTTTGTTAATAATATCTGTATATAGCTTTTTTAATGATTCTATTCTGCTTTTGTCAGCATTGATAGTTTTTAAGTCGTTCTCATAATTGAAAATATAAAATGGAATTAGTAAAAATAGAGATTTTTCGAATATCGTATCAATGCTAAAATCAGAAATTTTAATGATTGGAACCTCGTATGACAGGGTATCCTTTGGAACTTCAATAATTATCTGTGCGGAGTCTGGTGCTTTATCAGAACCTCTTAAGAGCAGCAATCCAGTATTTGGAAATTTAACTCTAATGGAGGATGTGTCATATGAAGCAGCATCCAGTGCAATATGAGCATCATATTCAAATATCCTTATTAGTAAGGATTTGTCATAAGGCTTACTTTCGCATTCAAGATGATATTTTTTTGTTATATTATCTTGATGTATTTCAAAACTTGAATCAGTAATTCTTCTTTCGCTTGATTGATTCTCATTCTTGATAAAATGTTCATTCCGTAATCTAGTTATCCTAGCGCTTTTGTCAAAATGCTCATTAAAAACATAATTGACATATGGAACAAGAATGTCATCGCATTCTGTTTCCAAAGTTCTAAAAGCATCATCATATGCCATGCTGGTATACAATGATTCAATAGATTTATTTAAAATCATAAGTGTAGCAATTCTCCTTTTAAATTTATTGACCCTCGAGTTGTGCTTACACTATGTGTTAGGAATATATCATATTATTCTCGAATTGACAATATCTTTTTCATATTTACCAAAGTCCCAAAAACGGTAGTCCATATAGTGTTCCTTTCGTTGTTCTTATATGTTCTATTTTTGCAGTTTTTTGCAAAACTGATTAATTGCCGGTTTTTATAATGAAATTACAGAAGTTCAAAAAAAGCCGCAGGAGGTAATAAGATTGTAAGGCACTGAACTTAAGATAGTAAATCAATATTAGAATCAGTACAGAACATTTAAAGGAGGAAAAAACAATGAGTGATTTTAAGAAACAGATTATTGAAGACATTAGGGCATATCAGGAGGATTATCCGTATATTGCAAACATCGAAAAAGATGAGTGGGCATTTAATTACTGGATATTAGACAAGTTATTTTATGAAGAGAGTGAATTAATTGAGGAAAAAATAATTGATTATCACGATATGGGAATAGATGCTTATGAGATATATGAAGATACTAAAGAGATATATCTTATTCAGAATAAGTTTTATTCAGATTCAACCAGTATTACCGCTGAGTATGTAAAGAATGATTTCTTAATAAGAGGAATAACTGCTTTAGAAAACGGTACTTATAAAAAGTCCGAAGAATTACAGGCTTTCTTTACTAAGTATA
>JAEEGH010003956.1_pt1 | contig 38393 bp, 37 predicted proteins | sample 9134181 | NCBI WGS metagenome assembly JAEEGH01 (sample SAMN16246544, study PRJNA631951) | gut metagenome | biome: gut microbiome; feature: rumen; material: DP-attached | host: Bos | place: Iran: Karaj | collected 2018-10 | reverse complement strand
TGAGTGCCGTTAATCGTAACCCTGCCCATCACAGGCACCACACCGTTCTTCTCCTTACTCTTGTTCACATAGAACAGAATGTTAAAAGTACTTCTCATGTTTCTTACTCCTTTTTTAATTTTGGCTGCAAAACTACTATTTCTTTTGGCATCCATCGCTATGCAAAATGTAGCAGTTTGCGGAATAAGAAACGAGCTGTGAAAGGGCGGTTATAGGTGCGCCATTCTACCCCGATTTGCTTAGTCGAAAAACCAGTATTAGAACCCTGTTTTCGGGTTACGAATTAGAAACCTAACTCCTTCACCAATCCTCCCCATTTTGCTTTTTGCCCCATATTAAACTTCTTCATTCTTCCCCTCCTTGCCTTTATTTCAGGCCGAATTGCGTTAATCTTCCAAAAACCGTTACCAATTACAACTTTTTTTCGTAACTTTGCGGTCAAATTACAAATGCTTAAATGTTTATGCTATGAACAGAAACGAGAAATTTGTCATTACGATTAATCGTGAGTTAGGAAGTGGCGGTCACACCGTAGGTGAAAAGCTGGCTCAGAAGTTGGGCGTGAAATTCTACGATAAGGATGCGTTGAAGACTTTGGAAGAGAAATTTGACCTCTCGTTGGAGGATTTGGAACGTTTGAAGGGTCAGCGTCATGGCTGGTGGGCTGACGTGAGCCGTCTTATGATGATTGGTCAGGGTCTTGATACCGACCTTGGTATGCCCAAGAAGGCAGACGGTAGCGGAATACTGTCGGCGAAGGATGTGTTCCAGTCTGAGGTGAAGGTCCTCCAGGATATTGCCGCTGAGGAGTCGTGTGTGGTAACGGGTCGTAGTGGATTCTATGCGCTTCGCGATGTGCCTAACCACGTGAGCATCCTAATCCAATGCTCGATGCCTAACCGTGTGGAACGTGTTATGCGTAAGCAGAACATGACTGAGGAGGAGGCACGGAATATCATCAATAAGATTGATGAGATGCGCGAGAACTACGTGAAGGAGTACACGAAGTCGTCGCGCTATGATGCCCGCAATTACGACCTTGTTATTTCGTCTGACGGCAAGACGGAGGACGAAATAGTGGATCTTATAATATCGTTTATTGGTAATTGATTATTAAGCAACCGCTCCCCTCCTTTTTAGAAGAGGGGAGCGCGCTTTATTACCTTTTCAATTTTACTATTTTGCCTTTTTACCTTTTTACTTTTTTACCTTTTTACCTTTTTAATAGGTTCAGCTTTACATTCGGCTTCATCACATTGTTCACCTTCTGAGTCCAGGCCTTTACTTTCGCGGTGGCTTTTGCTTCGATGGTATTGGCGGAAGAGCAGATGAGGAAGGTGTAGGTGCCGGCATCGGTCTTCCAAGCAGAGGCCTTCTCGTTGAATGAGGCAAGGTCGGAGGTACGGACTGTCATGGTGACGGTCTCGCTCTCGCCTGGCTTCAGCAGGCGCGTCTTGGTGTAGTTACGCAACTCCTTTTCGGGCTTGTTCAGCTTCTTGGCGTTGGGGGCAGCGACGAAGAGCTCGACGACGTTGCGGCCAGCGCGGGTGCCGGTGTTGGTGACGGTAACGGAGACGGAGATGGCGTCGCCTTCAACGGAAGTAGAGGCGTTGGAGTAGCCGAAGGTGGTGTAGGAGAGGCCATAGCCGAAGGGGTAGGCCACGGGCTTGTTGAAGGAGTCGAAGTAGCGGTAGCCGACGTAGATGTCCTCCTCGTAGTTGGTATAGTCGATGTTGGCCTCGGGCTTACGCTCCTTGGGAGCTTTGTCCTTGTCGTAGCCCCACATGAACATGGCGCCGAGGGTCTTGTCGTCAACGTTGGCGGGGAAGTTCTTGTCGGCATAAGCATCACCATATTTTATCTGGAAGGTCATTGGCAGCTTGCCGCTGGGATTCACCTTGCCACTGAGCACGTCGGCCACAGAGAAACCGCTCTCCTGACCACCTTGCCAAGTGCAGACGAGGGCGTCAATCTGGTCTTGCCATGAAGCCACGTCGATAGGACTACAGATGTCAAGCAACACTATGACCTGCTTGCCCTTGGCGTGATAGGCTTCGCTGACAGCCTTGATGAGTTGTTTCTCGCCATCCTTCAGGTAGAAGTCGGCTTCGCTGCGGTCGGCAGCCTCACCACTCTTGCGGCCTAAGGAGATGATGGCGACATCTGAGCCCTCGATGGCAGCATTGAGTTCGTCAGCCGTAAACTGCTTCTCGTCAGCACGTGCTGGAGGCAACAACGAGAATGCCGGCCTACCGTTGGGGAAGAGGCGCTTCTCTTCGTCGGCAAGATGCTTGGTATAGATGCCGATGAGCGGCTTATATACCTCGAAACCAGCCGAGCGCATACCCTCAACCAGAGATACGGTATAGTGACCTAAGCTGGTTCCTCCGAAGCCTGAACCGCCGGAAATCCAGTCGTAAGATGTACAGCCGAACAATGCCACACGCTTACCCTTCAGCGGCAGCACATTCTCCCCTCCTTGGAGGGATGCTCCATTCTTCAGCAGCACAATACCGTCGGCTCCCACCTCGCGAACTACTTGGGCATGTGCTTTCAGATCGGGGGCATTGCTATACTTATAGCCCTTGAAGTTGTGCGTCTTCACCACATATTCTAATATGCGCTTCACGTTGGCGTCGAGCACCTCCATAGGCAGCGTGCCGTTCTTCGCAGCAGCGAGGATGGCGTCGTACTGCTTGTCCTGTCCAGGCTGCAGCATGTCGTTGCCTGCCAGCATAGCGGCTACGGCATCGTCGCCGGCATTCCAGTCGCTGACGTACATACCCTTCCAGCCCCATTCGTCGCGGACGATGGTGGTCAGCAGTTCGCGGTTTTGTACGGCATACGGTCCGTTCAGCTTGTTATACGACGTCATGATAGTCCACGGGTCGCTCTCTTTCACCATGATTTCGAAGGCCTTCAGATAAATCTCGCGCAAGGCACGCTGCGACACCTGCGAGATGTTGTTGTTGCGGTTCGTCTCCTGGTTGTTTGCCACGAAGTGCTTCGGACAAGCCGCCGTGCCCTCGCTCTGTACGCCGCGCACATAGCCGGCGGCGATGGTACCCGAGAGGTATGGGTCTTCCGAGTAGTACTCGTGGTTACGTCCGCACAGTGGATTACGGATGAGGTTCATGGCTGGCGAGAGAATCCAGTCGAGGCCGAACTCGCGCACCTCGTTGCCGATGCCCTGTCCTACCTTGAAGGCCGCCTCGCGATCCCATGTTGAAGCCAGCGTCGGTGATGCCACGAAGTCGGTGGGGTAGTAGTCGTTGTGGTCCCAGGCACGTTTGGCATTCATGCGCAAGCCCTGCTGAGAGTCGGCGCAATAGGTCTCTGGGATGCCAAGACGGTCTACGTGGAAGGTACTGCCTGCCGTACCAGGGAACTTGTCGTCCTCATTATAATGCATGCCGCGTCCCAGCACCATGTGGCACTTCTCTTCCAGCGTCATGGCCTTGACGATATCGTCGATGTTACCGGCTGTAAGCTTTTGGGCTGATGCGGTTAAAGGTAAAAAGGTTAAAAGGTAAAAAGGTAAAACACCTTTTCCCCAACCCCAAACCTTTGATAATAATTCTTTCGTCATAAATGCTTTTGTTTTTGATTCTTTACCTTTTTACTCTTTCACCTTTTTACTCTTTCACCTTTTTACTCTTTTTACTTTTTTACCTTTTTACTCTTTTACCTTTTCAAAAGGTTCATCTTCGTTTGGGGCTTCAGCACGTCGTTGGCTTTTGTCTGCTGATTCTTGACAGAAGCTGTGAGCGTGGCCTTGATGTCCTGGACAGAAGCTGCGACGAGGAATTGATATTCGCCCTCAGCAACGACCCAGGCCGAAGCTGTCTCGTCGAACGAAGCCAGCTGGTCAGCGGTGATGCTCAGCGTCAGCGTCTCGTTTTCTCCAGGCTTCAGCGACTTTGTCTTGGCGAAGGCCTTCAGTTCCTTAGCGGGCTTGTTGGCAGCCTTGGCGTCGGGAGCGGCAACGTAGAGTTCTACGACCTCCTTGCCCTCGCGGTCGCCCGTATTCTTAATGGTGACGGTCACGTCGTAGATGTCGTTCTTCTGGGCAATCTTGGCGTCGCTATACTCGAAGGTGGTGTAGCTCAGACCGTATCCGAAAGGATAGCTGACGGGGACTTCGAACGAGTCGAAGTAACGGTAGCCCACGTAGATGTCCTCCTCGTATTCCGTATAGTCAACGTTGCGGACGTTGCCTTTCTGACCTTGGTTCAGCATGTCGATGCGCGGGTCTTCGTCAATGGGGAAGTTCTTTGACGAATAGGCGTCGGTGAATTTGACGGGCCACGTCATGGTGAACTTGCCGCTGGGCGACTGCTTGCCACTGAGCACGTCGACGACACTATTGCCTCCCTCCTGTCCAGCCTGCCAGGCGCAGAGGATGGCATCGGGCAGGTCTTTCCAAGAGGCCGTCTCGATGACGCCACCGATGTTCAGCAGCACGACGACCTGCTTGCCTGCCTTGTGGTAAATGTCGCAAACCTGATTGATGAGCTGGCGCTCGGAGTCGCTGAGGTTGAAGTCAGCCACCTTTCTGTCCAAGAACTCGCCAGAGAGACGCCCTAAGGTGATGACGGCGATGTCGGCAGCCTCGGCCTGCTTCGTCAGTTCGTCGGCAGAGAACTGTTTTTCTGCGGGCAGCGGCTGTGGGAGGAACTTCACGAGCATAGCGTTCTTCGGATCCTTCTTGGCCTGTTCCTCAAGGGCAGCCTCGGCCTTCTTCTTGGCATCAGCGATATAACTCTCGTAGGCGGTCTTCAGTTCCTCAGAAACGGTATAGCCGCCGTTCTTCAGACCGTCGAGCAACGATATGACGTAAGCGTGGTTCACATTACCAGAACCCGTTCCACCAGCGATGAAGTCGTAGGAAGTATTGCCATAGAGTGCCACATTCTTGATCTTGTCGCTGAACGGCAGCGCCTTCTCCCCTCCTTGAGAGGCTTCGTTCTTCATGAGCACCATTCCTTCTGCGGCACTTTGGCGTGTGACGGCGGCGTGAGCTTTCAGGTCAGGCTTGTTCGAGTACTTGTAACCCTGGAAGCGCGGACTCTTCTCCACGAGGTTCAGGGTGCGGCTAACGCTGCGGTCGAGGTCAGCGATGTCCAGCTTGCCGCTCTTCACACCAGCCACGATGCTGTCGAACTGCTCCTTCTTACCAGGCTGCAGCATGTCGTTGCCAGCCCACATCTGCTTGGCACCATCCTTACCGCCAAACCAGTCGGTCATCACGGTTCCCTCGTAGCCCCACTCGTCGCGCAGGATGGTCTCGACGAGGTCCTTGCTCTCCGAGGAGTACGTGCCGTTGATGTAGTTATAAGAGGTCATGACCGTCCAGGGCTTACTCTCCTTGATGGCAATCTCGAAGCCCTTCAGATAGATCTCGCGCAGGGCACGTTGTGAGATGCGGGCATCGGTGTTCATGCGGTTTGTCTCCTGGTTGTTGGCGGCAAAGTGCTTGATGCTCGTACCCACGTCGTTCTTCTGCACACCTTTGATATAAGCCGCAGCGGTCTTGCCGGCTACTACGGGGTCTTCAGAGTAATACTCGAAGTTACGGCCGCACAGCGGGTTGCGCATGATGTTCAGAGCCGGAGCCAACAGCACGTCGGCACCATATTCCTTCACCTCCTCGCCAATGGCCTGGCCAACCTCGCCAACCAGTTTGGTGTTCCACGTCGAAGCCAACAGGGTACCTATGGGGAAGTGGGTGCAATAGTATGTCTCCTTGTCGCCTTCACGAGTAGCGTCGATGCGCAGTCCGGCAGGGCCGTCGGCTAAGACTACGGCGGGGATGCCTAACGAGTCGAGGGGGTAGGTAGTACCGGCGGCACCAGGCACGAGGTTCTTGGTGGCACCTATCACGGCATTGTCGCCAGAGAATCCTTCCATACCAGACCCGATGACGAAGTGGGCCTTGTCCTCAAGCGAGAGCTTGCTAATGACTTCCTGCTGGTCAATGGTGTTCTTAGTCACTTTCTCTGCAGGCGTGCAGCCAACCATCAGCGCGGCAGCTGCGACAACAAATAATGCGGATTTCTTCATAAAGCTTTGATAGTTGCATTTACTTAAATAATAGCGGTGTGAACTCGGAGAGATAGATGCGCCAGTTGCGCCAGATGTGACCACCGTCGGTCTCGAGGTAGGTGTACTTGTGGCCTTTTGAATCAAGGTAGGCACGCAGGTCGTTGTTGTTCTTGATAAGGAAGTCAGTCTTGCCGATACCAATCCAAAATAGGTTTGGTTGCTTGGCGAAGAGCTGGTCGATCTTTGCGTTGCGGTCGGCGTAGATCTCCGGGTGGCCGGCAGGGTCAGCCTGCTGCTGGTCGACGGCGGCAGAGAAGAGTCCGATGTAGCCGAAGAGGTCAGGATTGTTGATGCTGATGAAGAGGCTGTGGAATCCACCCATCGACAGGCCGGCGATGGCGCGGTGGGCCTTGTCCTTCTTTACACGGTAGGTTTTCTCGATGAACTTGACGACATCGGGGAACGCCGTCTCAAAGCTTCCCTCCATCGTCTTGGGCAGCATCATCGTCGGCACGCGGAAACCTTCGCTGGTCTCGCCTGGACAGGCCTCTTGCGAGATGTTGCCGTTCGTCATCACCACCAGCATCGGCTCAGCCTTGCCCTGGGCAATAAGGTTGTCCAGTATCTGGGCAGCCCGGCCCAATTCGCTCCAGGCATTCTCGTCGCCACCAATGCCGTGCAACAGGTAGAGCACGGGGTAATCCTTGCCGCTGGTCTCGTAGCCCGCAGGGGTATAGACCGTGCAGCGGCGTGTCAGACCTGCCGTCGGACTCTCGTACCACACCTTGCTGACGGTGCCGTGAGCCACCTGGTTCACCTTATATAAGTCCGCGCGCGCGTCACCGCCCACGAGCAGTACGCTGAACAGGTTGCTGATGTCGCGGATGTTATAGACATTCAGCGGGTCGATAATCTTCACGCCGTCCACAATCATATTATAGGTGTACAGCTCAGGCTTCAGCGGCTCCGTGGTATAGCTCCACACGCCCTTGTCGTCCTTTACCAGATCCACCACGCCTGGCGCATCGTACGTGTTGCCTTGGAACTCCACCTTCTTCGACGGAAGCATGTCGCCAGTAATCTGAACCTTCTGTGCTTCAGGTGCAATCAAATTGAATGTCACGGATTTGTCCGCATGGACATCAGGCGAAGCCACCTGCGGTCCCTGTCCCCAATTCAAATTCTGTTGGGCTTGCGCTGCCATCCCCATCAGGCAGAGGGCAGCCATAAAGAAAAGTTTTTTCATAGTCTCTTTGGTTTTTAGTTATTAATGGTGCAAAGATACAATTTTTTTTGAATTATCAAGCACAACATTTTGTATTTCTATTCAAATGTAGTTAAATTCTGTCAAATAATTGAATTATTGACGTGAAATGACTATATTTGCATGATATAAGCAAAAAGTAACCTAAAACGATATGGCAAAGGAATTGATATTCAAATTGTCGGGTGCAGACTATGGAGCCGCACCTATAAAATTAGAGAGAAAGAAGTTTTACGGTTGGACGGACATTGTGGCCACCGACCGTAGTGGTAGTGTGTGTGGTTCGGCTTATCTGTCGCCTGACGATGCGCTGATTATTCCCAAAGGCGGACTGGATCAGGGCACGGTCGATGAAGATGGACGTTGGTTGGAGAAGGGTGAACTGACGGCTTATAGCGAAGACGGTCAGGAGGTGCTGCCCAATCTACCCTCATCGTTTGATGCGCCCATCGAACTTAAACAGAAGGCAACGGCGGAAGAGTTCCTCGATAACGACTGGGAGTCAGTCTATCAGTTGGCAAATGCTGATTTGGCAACAGCTGTAGGTGACGACATCTATAAGTTTGAATTCAGTTATCGTGGAGGCACGAACCACAACGACGGCTACCTTATTAATACACCAGGCGGATTGTTCCTCTTTGCTGGCGACCGTCAGGAGTTCCCCCTCGTCTCTTTGGCTGAGGAAACCACCATCGACGACACTGAGGAACCCGTTGAGGAAGAGATTGACGAACTGGACTTCAGTATGTTCTAAACAACGTTTTTTTTAACAACGAATTGCACGAATTACACGAATTTCTTTTTCGACAACGAATAGAACGAATTACACGAATTGAGAAATGAGAAAGATTAATATATCCAACGATGTGAAACGTGATGCCGAGGTGGCCTTCGGTACCACGTTTCACCGCTCGACGCCTGTCTATAAGACGGCCGACGGCAAGAAGAGTGTGAACGAACGGCGAGTACGTGCCACGATGAAGACCACCGACGAGGCCCTGCTCGCCCAATATGGCGAAGGTCTGGCTGATGCCCTCATCGCCGGCGACCCCGAAGTGGACATGGAGCAGTTCGGCCTGAAGGTCGAAGGGCTGAAGAAGGTCTTTGTGACGCCTGCCCAGAAAGTGGCCTACGGCGTGACGCTCTCAGAGCACGTCTATCTGGCTGACGGCACAGAGAAAGAAGTACGCCCTGAGCAGACCACCGCAGCCAATATCGCCCTTGACGGCCTGCCCCTGCGCTGGACAGGCAAGCTTATCCCCCGTCAGAAGGCCATGCGGATGTTCATGTTCAAGAAGAGTTATCAGGTGCAGCATGTCAACGGCCTCACCTACGACTTCCTCTTCGACATGGCGAAGAAACTGGCTGAGGCTGACGCGATGATGCTGGTGGGTGGCGGACAGAAAGGCATCGAACCTCTGGTGATGGCCAATGGTGGCACACCTTACCGTGCCTTCCTTGAAGGCCGTGTGGATGGCGACAAGTACGCCCTCATCCTGCGCCTGACGAATATGGAACTGAAATCAATTGAATAATAACATAACACCTCACGATGTATAGGCAATCGTAAACTGACCTATGGCAAAATATGAAATCAAAAACGGAGTGGGTATTATTCCCGAAGGAACGGATTATATTGTTTCGTGCGCATTCGAAGACTGTAAAGAGTTGACCAGTGTCGTCATCCCTAATACTGTTACGCGCATCTCGTGGGATGCTTTCTCAGGTTGCTCGGGGTTGAAAAGCATTGTGATTCCCAACTCTGTAACCGAAATAGAAAGTAAAGCCTTTCGAGGCTGTAGTGGGTTGACCAATATTGTCATACCAGAATCAGTTAAGAAAATCGATCTTAGTGCTTTTGCTGGATGCACAGGCATAACAAGCATCGTTATCCCCAAATCGGTGAGGGAAATAAGTTGGCATTCTTCATTTTTCGGATGTAGGAATCTGACCTCTATTGTCGTTGAAGAAGGCAATGAGTTTTATGACTCTCGCGAGAATTGTAATGCCATCATCGAAACTGAAAAAAATGCTTTGATTGCAGGGTGTAAAACCAGCGTAATTCCTTCCAGCGTTACAAAGATCATGAGTAAAGCTTTTAGTGAAGTGGGGCTTTCTTCATTTGTTGTTCCTGACAATATTGTTAGCATTAGCGCTGAAGCCTTCTCCAAGAATGATGAATTACAAACAATCACCATAGGCAGTTCTATTAAAAGTTTTGGCGGAGATGTGTTTAAGAAATGTGATAACCTGAAAAGAGTGATTCTCAAAGTAACAGACCCATCACAGATTCAGATAGACCGTGGTGTGGAGTTAGGTGGCTATCAGGCTACGCTATGTGTACCCGATGAGAAAGGGGTTTTGGCGGCCTATAAGAAAAAGGCTATATGGAAGAAGTTTGCTGCTATTGAAACGTTTGTAGCCGAGACAGGACAGAATGAGGGGAATGACGAGTGGGCTTCATTCCTGGAACTGATAGGAATGAAAGATAGCAAGTTGAAATTGAAGCCTATCTCGCCAGAATATGACATCAAGGACATGCTGACCGTGACCTATCACGTGACTGAAGATATGTTGCCCTTTACAGCTGTTCTTGACGACGCTAAAGCAGTTCAGATGTATGTGGATGACCAAGTTGCAAAGCCTTTCAAGAAGAAGGTGACGTTCAAGAAAGCAGGCGACCACGTTGTTCGTCTTTTTGCCCTCAATGGCTATCAGCCTAAGAATACGATGACGTTTAAGGACAGCGAACTCATCAAGATTCCCGACAACATGACTGAGGTACGTCCGAAACCCTATCCCTATGATTTTGGTACCTTTAATGGTTCCAAGAAATTGCTTTTGGGTGCTGGATACACTAGTGAAGCATTCCCAGAAAAAGACTTTGAAGAAATTGCTGTTGTACCGACAAATACCATTTATGAGTCACGAAACGGTTGTATCATTCTAAAGGAAAGCCAGAAACTCTTATATGTATCGGCTTCAGCTACCACGTTGCCGGACGGCATCAAGTCGCTGAAAGGATATTGGATTCTCAAGAGATGGTCACAGCCTAAACTCTTTATCCCTGGAACTATTCAATCCATTGAACTGGATCTGAACAAAGTTGGATTTGCCGAAGAGATTGAATTTGGTGAAGGCGTTCAGGAAGTGATTCTGAGAAAAGATCCTCCTGTGGTAAACGAGGTTGTAGATTGCAAGGTCCGCAAAGTCATCCTTCCCAAATCGGTCACCTCATTTAAAGCCCCTGCTGCTCTGAAGAAGCTGGTTGAGAAGAAGTGAACCCATGACCTCCTCGCTGCCGAGATCGCCGACAAGAAGATTCGTTGACAGAGAAAAAGAGATGGCGCGTCTTCAGCAACTGTTGAAGGCTGTTTCTCCATCGTTCATCATCATTCGCGGACGGCGCAGGATTGGCAAATCAACGCTAATTGGAAAAATGCTTGGAAAAAAAGACATCTACTATGAGGCAGACAGAACAGATCCGGCAAACCAGATGGCTGGACTGTCACGTATGGTAGCCATTGACTATAAGAAGAATGTAGCTGGGAAGTTCGTGCTCGTAGAGGTCGCGTCGATGGTGACAAGTACGCCCTCATCCTGCGCCTGACGAATATGGAACTGAAATCAATTGAATAATAACATAACACCTCACGATGTACAGGTGATCGTGAAATTGACTATGGCAAAATATGAAATAAAAGACGGAGTGGGAATCATCCCTGAGGGAACAAAGGAGATTGAAGTTGATGCCTTTGCCGGATGTACCGAACTCATAAGTGTCACTATCCCAGAAACGGTGACGTCGATTGGCGATGGCGCCTTTTGGTGCTGTGACAACCTGACGGAGATAGTCATCCCTGCATCGGTAAACCAGATAGGACATTCGCTTTTCGGCGGTTGCGAGAAGTTAAAGAGTGTCGTCGTTAAGGAAGGTAACAACACTTACGATAGCCGCGAGCAGTGTAATGCCATCATCGAGACGGGCTCGGGACGGTTGGTGGCCGGATGCATGACGAGCGTCATCCCACAGTCGGTGAAGGAGATAGGCTTTGCAGCATTCAGAAACTGCACGACCTTGCAGGAAATACACATTCCCGATGGAGTGACCGCCATCGGCGAGTATGCTTTCATTAGCTGCCAGGCACTCACCAGCATCGTCCTGCCAGAGGGCATCACGGAGATAAAGGAATGTACGTTTCAGGAGTGTACAAACCTTGAGGAGGTTGGCATTCCTGACACTGTGACGAAGATTGGCGAATGTGCATTCTACAAATGCGCCAAGCTATCCAACCTCGTATTGCCAAAAGCACTCGAGGAAATGGGGAAGGCAGCACTTGCTGCAACCAATCTTACAAAAATAGAAGTGCCGGAATCTCTAACGGTGATACCCCCCTATGCATTCTCTGTGACCGACATCACGAGCATCGCCATACCTGCATCTGTCACGGAGATTGGCGACAAGGCTTTCAAGGGCTGCAGACGTTTAGAGACTATCCAGGTGCCGGAGGGAATGGAGGCATCCTTCAAGGAAATGCTGCCTGAGGAACTGCATGCCCTCATCAATAAGAAACCGGCAGAAAGCAGCAAAGAAGACGCATCTTGCGGAGACGATATCAAGCGGGCGTGCGTTGATATCAAGGATTACCTGGATTCAATTAATAAGAATACGTTCACACTCTATGCCAGCGACTATCCCGGAGAACTTGACGATGATGATGTGGCCGACTTGGAAAGCAGCATAGAGGCATTCCTTCTCAACAGCTACGGTTCCGTGGGCGACTACTGGGCCATCTATGCGGTGGTCAGGAAGGTCAAGGTCAAGAAGAAGGTCCTGCTCTTCGATGTGGAGGAGTACTACTCCACAGTCGATGGTGGTGACATGGGTATGAAGAGCGAGCTATATACCGACCTCTCGGCAAACCACCTGATTCGCGTATGTGGTGAAGAGCTGGTGAAACAATGCGTGGAAAGCATTGCTGTAAGCATTCGTAATGAGGACATAGTACGCTTGAATTCCAAATGATAATAATGCAGAAATCTTATGATTGAACAGAAATATATTCAGACAGCCATTGACTACAAGAAGAATGTAGCAGGCAAGTTCGCGCTCGTAGAGGGCGCAAAGTTGAAACAACGCATCGACGGCGAGCGATTCGCGGTGACCCGCAAGATTGACGGTCACATGCAAGTGGTGTTCTATGACGGAACACAGGTGTTTATGCTAAATGCTAACGGCAAGCAGAAGGCAGAGAAGTTGAAATGCCTCGACGCCTTTGCCGAGGCGGTGAAGGCAGCAGGTCTGAAGCAGGCTATTATCGCCGCAGAACTCTATCTGCCTCGCCCAGAGGGTAGGCCTCGTTGTGGCGATGTGCAGGCTGCATTGGCTGATGATGCCAAGCGCGACCAGCTGGCTTTGGCTCCTTTCGACATCATCGAACTCGATGGAGAAGCATGGAAAGCAGAGCACTATGCCGATACGCATAATAAGCTCTGCACCATCTTCCAGAATGAGCAGGTAAAGCCCGTTCAGATGCGCAATGCATCCTCTAACGACGAGGTGCAGCAGATTTACGAGGAATGGGTTGAAGCCGAGGGTGCTGAAGGATTGGTGGTTCACTCAGAAGCCCCTATCGTATGGAAAGTGAAGGAACGCCACACCATCGATGCTGCTGTTATTGGTTATACCACTGCCGATCGTGGCATCCGTGACCTGATGTTTGCCGTGCGTCGTCCTGATGGACTCTTCCAAATGTTTGTCTTAGGTTCAACAGGATTGAAAGACGAGGAACGTTCCGATATCGCCAAGCGCCTGAGCGAAAGGCATGTGGAGTCGCAGTATGTGCTCTCCGACTCACGCGGCATTGCCTATCAGATGGTAAAGCCTGAACTGGTGTTCGAGATCAGCGTATTGGAACTCGTGGCTCGTGGAAATGACGATAAGATCAAGATGAATCCATTGCTGAAGTACGATGAGGCTCAGGGTTGGCTGATGGAGGGCGTTACTCCAGGTGTTTCGGCTTTGGGCATCACTATCGACCAAGAGCGTACAGACAAACAGCCCAATGAGACGGATGTACGCATCTCGCAACTCACAGACATCTGTCCTTTCGAGGAACCAGAAGGTGGCAAGGCCGAATTGGCAAAGAGTGAACTCTTGGAGCGCCATGTATTTAAAAAGGTGTCGGGCGAGAAAGTCATGCTCCACAAGTTCCTGCTTTGGAAAACCAACAAGGAACAGAGTGGCCGCTATCCTGCCTACATCATCTATCATACCGACTTCAGCTCCAGCCGTAAGGAACTTATCAAGCGCGATATGCTCTATTCTAACGACGAACAGCAGATCCGCGACCTCCTTGCCGCAGAGATTGCTGACAACATCAAAAAAGGCTGGGAAAAAGTATAACATCATAAAACCTCGCGATATACAGGTAATCGTTAACTGACATATGGCAAAATACGAAATAAAAGACGGAGTGGGAATCATCCCTGAAGGAACTACAGTCGTAGAAGCTAAAGCTTTTGCTGATTGTGAAGAATTGAAGAATGTTGTTATACCTGATTCGGTAACCAGAATTGGATATGCTGCTTTTGCCTATTGCAATGGTTTGACGAACATCATTATTCCTGACTCGGTGACTGAGGTCGGACAAGAAGTATTCGCAGGTTGTAAGGGGTTGGATACTATCACAATTGGCAGTTCTGTCAGAGAAATAGGAGATGGAGCCTTTAAGAATTGCGACAGCCTGAAACAAATAATCTTTCGCATTGCAGATCCTGCGCTCATTGAGATGGAACGCGGTGTGGAATTAGGTGGTTACCAAGCTGTATTGTGTGTACCTGAAAAGAAAAGTATAGCGGCATTTAAAAAGAAAGCTATTTGGAAGAAATATGCAGGGATAGAGGTTTTCGATACTGCGGGTGATGATCTTTCTATGGCTGACAGAGAACGCGAAAATGCTGACAAGGCACTCCTTGAGATGGTTGGAATGAAAGACTGTGGACTGCGACTGGCTCCTATTCCGGCAGACTGCAAACCAGAGGAGATGCTGACAGTTGTTTATAATGTTGATGAAAGTGAACTTCCGTTTACTGCTGTCATTGACGAAGGCGAGAAGAATGTCGGTTGCATGTTAATTGATGATAAGGCACCTCAGAACTTTAAGGCCAAAATCAGCTTTAAGAAGGCTGGACGACACATCGTACGTTTATTCCCTCTTGTTGTTTTCAAGAGTACTTTCCTTTTGAATGGTTTTCCTGGCAGTGAACTGATCAAATATCCAGATAGCAGAGATAAAATAGATGGTGTCGATTTCTTTGCCCATAGCAAATACGTTCCAAAGAAATTGTTGTTGGGGGCAGGATTTAACTCTTATATACCAGATGATTGTATTAAGTATATTCAGGAGATTGCCGTTGTTCCCAACAATCCATATATGGAGATGCAGAACGGAGACATCATCAGGAAAAAAGATAAAAAAGTGATTAATAAGTAGAATAATGACATAAAACCTCTCGATGTACAGGCAATCGTTAACTGACTTATGGCAAAATACGAAATAAAAGACGGAGTGGGAATCATTCCTGAAGGAACAACTGTTATAGAAGAATTTGCATTTGAGAAGTGTGCTGAACTGACCAGCGTCACCATTCCAGACACAGTAACAGAAATTGGTGAGGGCGCCTTTATGGAATGTACAGGACTGACGAGCATTGTCTTCCCCAAATCGGTGAAAACTATTGGCAGAAGAGCTTTCGATGGCACTGGACTCATAGAGGTTATTCTTCCTAAGAGTGTGAAGAAGGTTGATGACATGGCTTTTATCGATTGCCACTCACTGAAAAGCATTTCTATTATGGGCTCTCTCAAAATTCCAAGTGGTTTTTGTGAAGATTGTGAATTATTGGAGACTGTCACGTTCGGCTCAGGCGTCAAGGCTATTGCAGATTCAGCTTTCAATTTGTGCAAATCGCTTAAGGCAATCATTATTCCTGCAGATAAAAGAGATGTTTTCCAAGAGAACCTTATGTGGAAGGTGAACAGAATCAAGACAGATTATGATTGGGCACGTCCTGGCAGGGACTGGGAACCAGTGAAGTTGGAAACACTCATTGTCGAAGTAGCAGCAAAGTAAATAAGTAAGTACGTAGAAACCTCACGATGTACAGGCAATCGTTAACTGACCTATGGCAGAAAATATGTTTGAAATCAGTCCTGATGGGAAAACTTTGAAAGTGGTGGCTATTGGAAAATATAAGGAAACGATGGTGGTTCCTGATGGCGTACAGAAGATTGCCAGAGAGGCATTCAGGAAAAACCTTGCATACGGTGGTGATGTTCTGAAGAAAGTCGTGTTGCCCGAAGGATTGAAGACTATTGGAATTGGTGCTTTCAACAAATGCAAAACACTCGAAGGTATCAATCTGCCTGACACTTTGACCAAGATTGAGGACGAAGCTTTTCTTGGCTGTAAGGCACTGACGGCCATTACAATCCCTGCCAAATTAAAAACTATTGGTGGTAGTGCATTTTGTGGTTGTCCGCTAACAACTATTACGTTCACTGATGGCAGTAAACTGACAGAAATCGGAGAGGGAGCTTTTAAAGGCGTCTTTATTCAGACGTTGACTCTTCCCAAGGGTGTGAAGAAACTCGGATCGTGGGCGTTTGCCGAATGCAAGAACCTAAAGACTGTTGTTCTGCCAGAGGGTATTGAGTCATTCGAGAAATATGAAGTGTTCAGAGATTGCACTGCACTGGAGTCCATCAACATCCCAGCTAGTCTGACAAATCTGGGTCATAATGCTTTCAAAGGCTGCACGGCATTGAAGAACATCACTGTCGATCCTGCCAACCCCGCTTACGTGATGAAGGATGGCAAACTCATGACCAAAGACCTGCAGACACAGATATTCCCAATAGTAGATTAGCATTAACAATTACGTAAGAACATGGAGAATAATGTCAACAAGATTATGACATTAGATCAAAGAATCGCGAAAGACCTGAATGAACTCAATACAATTGGGGAAATTCAGGATGCAGTAAAATTGGATGGCTTGATTAAAGCGAAGGAAGGACAGACATCGTTTGCCACGAAAGCTCTTCCTGGCTATTATGCTGGTAGGCGCGATGCTAAAACAGTCATGGTCATGCTCAATCCTGGTGTGGATGTCGATGTTGCCAATAATAATCTCAAGTGTGACATATGCAAACGCTCTATGAAGGACGCTGGGGACATTGAGAATTATCACAAATGGTGTGTTAATTATGGTCATGTGGATAAAGAAAGACCGGACAATTTCGACCTGAAACAGGCTTTCTTTCTCAATAAATGGATAGGCACAGAAATAGCTCTCCCCCAAGGTTTAAGCGTTGATAGTAACAAGAAAACAAAACAAGAGGCAAAAGAGATAGTTCTTACTCAGAAAATGCAGATGGATTTGATTCCTTATGCATCAAGTAGATTCAGTGCCTTCAACAAAAAGAAATTAGACTTAATTGTTCCTTTTGTTGAAACATTATTTGATGAAATATTTTCACGCGATGACAGATATGTAATCTTCTGTTCCAGATTGTTTGAGGATGTATTTAATAAATATAATGAGGTACATCGTGATTCTATCGACTATAATTCTGTCGAAATGATCAAGATCCAGAATAAGTGGATACCCTTTAGGAGTGACTCAAAGCCCGGACATTGTATAGGCTTGATCATTACTCATAATGGAAAGAAGATGAAAGCTTTGATAGCCAATACGTTTCCGCGTCAAGATTTACCTGGTGCATACGACTTAATGGAGGCTTATGGAGAATTCTGTTATAATGAATACATTAAATTGTAAGCACTCCTTTCTTAAAACAATGCCCGCCGAGCTATTAAATGTTCGGCGGGCATTGTTTAGATTATCGTGGATTTAGTCAGCGGACACTTTTTAGATTGCAATCCACCAAATCAACATGATAATCAAAGCTATCAACTTGTTCGCATTCGCCAGTATAGAATTTGCCATCATAGACTACGTTTCCAACTAATCTGTCAGGCCAGAATTCCTGTAACGTCTCAGAGATACGGCAGTCATTCCAGTCAGTGCAATCAATCACGCGCAGCACATCTGGGTCAAACTCTTCTGCATCAATATCAAAACTATATTGACATCCACTAACTTGGCCATACTGCAAAGCAAAACGAACCGACTCTTCATTCTCTGCCAAACCTTCTGCAACCAGTTGTTTAGTCACCTGTGTCATTCTTCGGCGGATAGCATCAACAATAATATCCAGATGATCATCGGTTGTTTCGTTATGACGAATCTGAATGTCTTTGAATACCTCAATACTATCACTCCTGTCACTCCTGTCACAGTTATCAGCCATCTGCAAATCCTCGATGAGCATAAAATCCTCATCAGGTTCTTCTTCCCACTCTTCTAAATCATATTTGCTCCTATTGATATCGAGAGCATTGTCATTCAACTCTTCCTGATTTCCGTCTTCTATGGAATAATACATACCATCATCGGAAGCATAGAAATCAAAGATGATGTCGTAGCTTCTTTCCGTTTGCTCGATATATTTTTCTTCTATTACCTCGAGTGTATCCGTACCGAAGCCTTCATTGTCAATGATGACATTCGATTCTCCACCGATAATCGGGAATAGCGACAAGCGGTAACTCGTTTCAGGGAATAATTGCAGTTTCATGGTTTTACTTACGAATGATTTCTGTGTTTTCTGGGAATGCATCTCTTCCGATTTCCGTCACTGAGTCGGGGATGACGATGCTCGTCAGGCCCGTGCAACCCCCGAAGGCATATTCTCCTATCTTCGTCACCGAGTCGGGGATGACGATGCTCGTCAGGCCCGTGCAACCCCTGAAGGCGCCCCTTCCAATCTCCGTCACCGAATCGGGAATAAGCACAATAGCAATGTCATTGGTTTGAACTATTTTTAGTAGTTGCAAACCGGCTTGTATACCGGCAAACTCCACTAAAGGAAAAGCACTCTCTTTTATCTTTTTTGCTCTACTGGAGATTCTCACCACAACCTTTTCCGGCCGTGACTCCATCTGCTCCAGTTTCTTCTCCAGCGCTTTTCTGTCCGATGCCTCTATAACGGGCATTCCTTCATACATTTCTTGCTCTTTCTTTGCCATAATTCAGTAAACGATTGCCTGTACATCGTGAGGTTCTATAGATTGTTTTCAGTTTCGTGCTTTCAAAGTACAAATATAGCAACTTTTCTGCTAAAATTCGTTGCCCCCCCCTTAAATGATGTTAAATCAGGGCGATAAATGAAAGTAATTGCCAAATTCTATTGTTTTGTTTCTAAAAATCACTATATTTGCAGAGTTTTAGAAACAAAACGTGCAGGAATGGACTTTCTGACATTCAAGGAACGGATGTACCCGATGGGGTGTTTTAACATCAATCAGGTGCTGTTATGGGAGAAGGATTTCGACCGTAACAACCTGACGCGATGGTGCCGTAGAGGGTTGCTGGTTAAGCTGAGGAACCAGTATTATGCCTTTCCAGAGTATCGGCAGGTGCCAGACTTCTCACGTTATGTAGCCAATCGCATCTATGCCCCTTCGTATATCAGTCTGCATAGTGCTTTGTCGTTCTACGGCATGATACCAGAAGAGGTGGTTCAACTGACGAGCGTGACAACCCTGAAGACCGCTCGCTTTGAGAATGACTTTGGAACTTTCCATTATCATAACGTGAAGACACCGTTCTACTTCGGTTTTGAAATCAAGACGATGCAAAGTGGGCGAGGGCTGTTGTTTGCCACTCCAGAGAAGGCTCTGTTCGATTTGCTATACCTGAATCCCTATTATAAGACGGAACAGGATATGGAGGAACTGCGCTTGGATGAGGATTATATGCAGAACGAACTGAACATAGAACGTTTGAACGGTTACCTCTCGAAGATAGAGAGCAAGACGCTGGAACAGAAAGTAAAACGCTTAATGAAGGTTTATGAACTATGATAGATATTGAATATATACGCAGTTTCTTTCCACCTACGATAGCCCGCGAGAGCCGTTTCGACCGCTATATGCTGAAGGAGTATCTGCAACTGCTGATACTCGACCATCTGGCTACGACACCCTATATTAACAAGGTGTCATTCATTGGTGGTACGAATCTTCGACTTATTCAAGGAATAGACCGATTCTCTGAAGACCTGGACTTCGACTGCAAGGAATTGAGCGAAGCCGAGTTTATAGCGATGACGGATAGCGTAGTAACCTATTTGCGTCAGAATAATATCAATGTGGAAACGCGCGACAAGCCTAATCCGAAACTGACGGCGTTTAGGCGTAGTCTCTATTTCCCTGAGATGCTTTTCGACTTGGGACTGACGGGTCACAAGGAAGAACGTCTTCTGCTAAAAGTGGAAGCACAGGATCAAGGTGTTCCATATCAGCCTGTCGTCGCGAATATCAACAGAATGGGATTCTTCTTTGGTGTTCAGGTACCGCCAATAGATGTGCTATGTGCAATGAAGTTCGCTGCCATCTTAGCCCGTCAGAAAGGGCGTGACTTCTATGACACCATCTTCCTGCTGTCGAAGACCAAACCGAATCTGGAATTCCTGTCTGCCAGAGCAGGCATATCTACCATTGATGAACTGAAAACAGCCATTGTTGAACGGCTGAAGGACGTTGATCTGAACCATAAGAAGCGTGATTTCTCCCATCTGGTTTTCAATGAACAGAACGCAGAGAGAATCCTACAGTTTCCTAATGTCGTTGCAGCACTATAATAATTAATAACGAAATGACAAAAATAACAAATATGTACAGCGGAATACGTCTTTTCAAAACAGCGTTTATGAATACGCGACGACAGATCTTTGTGTCTGGTGTCTTCTTGGTAGTAATAACCTGTGTGCTAACAGTCATCCTGTATTTGGCAGAAAGCCGGGTGGATCCCAACTTCAGTTTCTGGGATGCTTTTATCTGGCCATACGAGAAATATCTGGGTGACCCAGGTAAAGTCGTCGACGACCCCTTGATATCTCCGATTGGCAAATTTATCGGTACACTTGTGGGTATAATGGGAGTGGCCATCTTTGCAGTTCCAGCCGGTCTCATTGGTTCCGGACTAACGGATGCAATGGATGAGGAGAAGCGCGAGAAAGAATTAGATGAATATCGAGTCCGCATCCGTAAATCCTTTCGACGTTTGCTAAACAAGAATACCCAGTATAGAGTTGTTCCAAGAAGAGTCATCCTCACCTCTCTTCAGGCAAAGAAAGGCATGACAGAGAATGATATAATTGACACGGTGTCGAAGTTTGATGAATTCCGTCTTCGTAATCTTGCTGATTCACAAGTGGCAAGCGAGCATCCTCAAGATCGTCTCGTCATAGAGATGTTACCACTTGACAAGAAAACTGTGGATGGATTTGATATCGTTCGCAAGAATTACGGCATAATGATTGACCGTCAATCCAATGTCACCATCATTGCCCCCACCGCTGCTACAGAAAATAGCATTGGACACTTCGCTTACTATCTGGCACAGTTTGGCGGTTTTAACTATGTTAGTCGTGAATTTGTTACAGATGTAGATGAGCCTGTTAGCTATTATACCATACAAGGCGAAGAAGCAGATTGGGAAACTCCGCTAAAGGATTTTATTGAAGATGTTAAACAATTGAGCCAAGTCAAAGAACACTGGAATATTGTTCTTGCTTCTGCGGATAATGTTCATGACACTCAATTCCATTTTATACATCGTGCCAATGATAAGAGTGGACTTGAAATAACCACTCTTGACGAAACAAAATTCCAAGAATTCTTTATCGACTTCTCTGAAAGGATGAAGACGGAATACGAGTACATGTCCGATATGGATGAAAAGTATCGTCCTGTAGGGAAGAAGAACATAGGAATAAAAGCAGGAGGTGGTGTTACGAACAATTCTTACATACTACGTATTTCATATAGCGTAACAACTTGGTCTGACAGGCCAGCTCCCATCATTGTAGATATGGCAAAGGTCATCAAACAACATCTGGAAAAGCCAGAGCGCAATATCTTTAAAGATGATCCTTCATGGAAGGATACTGGCTGTGGATATGGTAAGATAGAAGAATGTTGAAGATGGCGCATGAATGATATGTTGAGGGAACAGATAATGTTGTTTTTGCTCATCTTAGGATGCAGTCAGCTCGTCATGGCAGAAAGCGCCGACAGTACTAAGCTGCGACCTAAGTTTGCACTGGATTATACTGGTGAACTACAGACAGACTTTGAACGGATCAGATGGGTTCATCTTCTGCAACTGCGTGCTGAACTGCCCCTCACGCGTCAGGTTACATTTAACGTATCGTCTATCAGTCTGGCTCACTCCGACGAGGAACCGATATGTTATGATTTGCAAGGCTATTCGAATATCGAAGCGTGGAATATCCCGTTTATTCTCTCGGTAGCGGGTTTCACTTGGCAAATGAACGACAGTCACTCCCTGTTCGCAGGTATTCGTCGTATAGATGAGGACTACTTCAAAAGTGATGGTCTCGCATTGTTTGTCAATAGTTCTTGCGGAGGTTTCCCTACCATTGTGGGTAACTTCTTCACCCCTGCTTATCCTATGGCCTCAATGGGGGTTCATTATGTTTATGACAGTGAGCGACTTGGCGTTCAGGCATCACTCTACAACGGAATCGGGTCTTATGAGTTTACGGGGAGGTATAACATATTTCGCGTCTGTCCCAAAAGCGATGGCATCTTTGCATTGGCACAGGCCGAATACCGTCATCAGAACAGTCACTACTTTTTAGGGGCAAGTGTGCACGATTGGGATGTGCTGTTGCTTAGAGAGCGAAAACTGCGCCCTTCCGTATGGACATACGCAGAACAGGCACTGTCCAAACGTCTCACACTGCTTGCGGCCTACAGTCATGCTTTCAGTAATGATGAGGTTTGTAACAACTTCTATGGCATTGGTGGGAGATACGCTTGTAAGAATCTGGAGTTCGGACTTTTTTCTGACTATACGCGTATCTTAGAAATTGACGAGTGGGCGACTGAACTGACCTGCAAACTGGGACTCTCCAATTCTCTGTCCCTTCAGCCAGCGTTGCATATCATCAAGACTGACAATGAAACACAGTGCATTGGCATGATGCGATTAAATATCAGCCTATGATGGAACTACTGAAACAACTCTATAGCATCCATTCGCCCACTTTCCATGAGTGGCTGCTCATCTGCTTCATTCGTCAATACATCCGTGAGCATGTGCCTGAGGCTGAGGTGCGGATGGACGAGTGTGGGAACCTCTATATCAAGAAAGGTGAGGGCAATGGTTTTCCCACGCTGGCTTGCCATCTGGATCAAGTGCAGATTATCCATAGCGAAGATTTCGAAGTACGTCAAGAGGATGGTATGCTTTATGGCTGGAGCGAAGCAAACCAACAGCGCGAGGGCTTGGGTGCTGATGACAAGAATGGCATTTACATCTGTCTGCGCTGCTTGGAAGAATGTCCTCGATTGAAAGTGTTTATGGCAGTTGGTGAGGAAAAAGGCTGCATTGGTAGTAGTCGTGCTGATATGTCGTTTTTCAGCGACTGCCTCTATGTATTGGAACCAGATTGCAAGGGCGGCCAAGAGGTGCACACCAATCTGAAAGGCGTTCCTTGTGCAAGTGACGAGTTTATCGAAGCACTGCAATTGGAGGTCAATGAGTATACACTTACAGAAGGCAAAGGTAGCGACATTTTTGCCTTGACATTGAATGGTATCGGTGTGAGTTGTGCCAACATCCCCGCAGGCTATCATCACCCTCATAAGGACGATGAATATACCGTCATCACAGAATTAGAGCACACTCTGGCATTCATCCGCCATTTCATCACTACGGAGCACCGCCACTTCCCCCACATCTTCAAGACCTACACCCAGCAGCTGATAGAATCAGAATCTAAACAATAAAACCAATAAGAATATGAAAGGACTATCAAAATCACGTTACACCGCTTTCTGCCAGTGCCCCAAACTACTCTGGCTGAAGATCTATAAGCCTGAGGAGGCTCCCGTCGATGAGAGTTTGCAGGCACGTTTCGAACAAGGAAATAAGGTTGGCGACCTGGCCATGAAACTCTTTGGCGACTACAAGGAGGCCAATGCCAAGAAGCCTGACGACAGTCTCGACCTCGGCAAAATGGTGGAACAGACCCGCCAGTGGATGGAGGAGGGCGTTAACAACATTTGTGAGGCCTCGTTTGCTCTCGAAGGTCACTATTGTGCTGTCGACATCCTGCGCAAGAACGGCGACGGATGGGACATCTACGAGGTGAAGAGCAGCACCTACAAGGGTGAGAAAGAGGACACACCAAAACACCTGTTGGTCTATATCCGTGACATTGCCTATCAGAAATGGGTGCTCACACAGTGTGGCGTGAAGGTGAACGGCTGTTATCTGGTCCGACTCAACAAGTTCTATGTGCGAGGTAAGGAACTTGACATCCAACAGTTGTTCCACATTAAGAACATGGATGAACTGGTCGCCAACGAGTATCTGAAGGTGGAAGCCAACGTGGCCCTTGCCCAGAAAGTGTTATGTGGCAACGAGCCTGATGAACCAATTGATATGCATTGCCACGATCCTTATGCTTGCGGCTTCTTTGGCTACTGCACGAAGGGGATGGGAACGCCCAACGTGTTCAACCTCTATCGCATGAGTTTCAAGAAGAAGTGTGAGTTGTATAATCAGGGCAAGATTAGCTTCGAGGACTTATTGGGTGAAAAGCTCAGCGAGATACAGCAGTTGCAGATAGCTACCTATCTGAACGATACGGAATTGGTGACGCCTCAGGAGATTCGTGAGTTCCTGAAGAAACTATCCTATCCCCTATATTTCCTCGACTTCGAGACCATGCAGACGCCTGTGCCTGAATATGAGGGCACCAAGCCCTATCAGCAGATTACCTTCCAGTATTCGTTGCACTGGATAGAAGAAGAGGGTGGGGAACTGAAGCACAGCGAATATTTAGGTGACTCCATCCACGATCCGCGTCGTGCTCTGGCAGAACAGCTATGTCGCGAAATACCTCGTGGGGCCTGTTCTACGGCCTATAACAAAGGTTTCGAGTGTGGTAGACTGCATGAACTGGCTGAGGCTTATCCAGACCTACGTGACCATCTCATGGATATTGCCGACCATATCATCGACTTGATAGAGCCGTTCCGTAAGAAGATGGTCTATATGCCAGAGATGAACGGCTCGTTCAGTATTAAGTACGTGCTGCCCGCTTTGCAGCCAGACGATCCGGAACTGAACTATAAAAACCTCGACGGCTCCGTACACAACGGTGGCGAGGCAATGACCATCTATCCCCAAATCGCCAAGATGTCGCCCAAGGATGCTGATTACGCCCGTCAGTCCTTGCTCAAATACTGCTGTCTCGACACCCTCGCTATGGTGAAAGTCTGGGAGAAACTCCGCGAAATGGCTGGGGTATGAAAAAGCCTCCCCGAAGGGAGGCTCATTTAGTTACTGGATTTTTTGCCAGAGGTTGGTGTTGGTTTTCACGACGAGACCTTCTTTCACCCAGCGACAGATGATGGTCTTTACTACTGGCGACTCGTTGTTGGCCAGACGGAGGTTCACCAAGTCTTCCTTTGTGAACTCCTTAGGGAGCGCATCCAGATAGCGGATATTTCCTTTCGAGACCTGTGGACTTACCGCATTGTCGTGGAGGGCATCGACCTTGTCACCATAGAGTTGCAACTGATAGTGCAGACAGCGCTCAGCATACCAAAGTGCAAACTTGATAGCGCGCTCCGTCTCCTGACGGCCTTCCAACAAGTAGGCGATGATGCCAGCACGGAAACCGTTGAGGGCAGCACGACGACGGAACACATCGAGCGAGTAACGCAGCGTCTGCAGATACTCCTGACGCTTCCCTTCGTCCCATTCCTCAATGGCCTTGTTGATGAGCGGCAAGTCCACCTCGCCTTCCTCATCCATCAGACAGAGACACTGGCGCTTCACCTTCTCCTCGTCTTCCTGACTCCACGCCATGAATTCAGGCATACGGGCACCCACCATATCAGGCAGCACCACTGGCGTCACGCGGCTGACCAGTCCACTCTCCGCATCAGCGAAGAAGGCTCGACACTTGTTAGGCGTTCCACACATCACCATATTGTAATAGAGGGTGACCTTGCCAGAGAACGAGTCCTTCGAGATGCGATGCTGACCCCAGGGCTTGTTGTCGTAAGCCAGACGGAACAGGTCGTTCTTCTCCGTCCACGCGCCACCCTTGTTATTCTTCAGAACCGTCTCAATCTCAGGGGCATAGGTGAACAGGTGCTTGCCCTTGGCATAGAGGGCACGCTCAAGGAAAGCGCTCACACCGATGTTGGGCTCGATGATGCGAATCTGGGCGCAGGGATTCTCCACATCCTGACCGTCTTTCTTGGCCAGCGAGTAGGCAATCTCCTTCTGCCACTCCACCTCGTCCTGCTTGATGATGGGATCCATCAGCAGCTCGAATTCAGCGTCGACGAACGACTTACCAGTGGCCTGAGGTGCCTCGATGTCCACGATGAAACTGGGTGAGTTCAGCTTTCCGTCGCGATACTTGGCTCGGATGCCTGTAGCCAGTGTGCCCAGCATAGGCATTGCAGCCATCAGGGTGGCCTCACGAAACTCTTCAGGGGCGTGGTCGCTGAGGTCTTGAAGGATGCCAGGCAACTCTGCCTCGACAGGTGAAACCATCGAATCGTCAACAGTCTCAGTCCCTGTTTCGATGGCAGCTCCCAACGACGAAAGCACCTCATTCATCTGCGAGGGGATGCCAGCAGGACGAACGCTGCTGACGGCACTCTTGATGGTCGCCAGCACCTCATGGTCCGACAGTCCCCAATGGGGCAGAATTGCAAACAGCTTCTGCTCGTCGAAGTCACAGATGAAGCGCATGTAGCGACTCATGGTGTAAAGCGCCATGTTGCGCTCACCCTCAGCAGGCGCATCGCCATAGCCCAGTTTCCAAAGAAGGGCCTGCACGATGTTCTCGTAGGGAATGCCCCTGAAAGTCCACCCAAAAGCCTCCCCAAACCCCTCCGAAGGAGGGGATGTTAATATGCTGACGGGCGATTCGGCATCCACATCATCTGCGTCAGACCCTGCCTCATCAGGTAACCAGACATCCCCTCCTTTGGAGGGGCTTGGGGAGGCTTTCGGGGAGTCCTCAAACACCACAGGATCGAGCAACTTCACATACTGCTCGCTGACCATGAAACAGCAGCGGGCCAGGTCAGTCACATGCGAGTCGTAGCTGACACCCAGGCGACTCGCCAGCCTTTGGATGTCTTCTTCGATAGTAGAGCCAGGTGTGCGCCAAGCCCAGATGTGGGTACCACCTCCAGCACTCTCGGCAAAATAGACGATGCGGAACTCCTCAATGAGGTTCTCGTCCTGCACCTTCTTCCAAAGTTGCTCTGTCAGACACTTCTCGTCGATGTCGAGGAAAAAGAGTCCTGAGGGCACCGCTTCTTCAGCCTTGCGCGTACCATTATTAAAACACTGTGCAAGAGGCAGCCAAACGGGCAGTTCCTTCTTGCGTTCCAAATTGTTGTTCTGCTTCACGTCTTGGAGGATTTCCTCTACGTGATTCTTCGCCAGCAGTTGACGATAAGCAGCCATGCTCGCCTTGCGAGGCTTGCCGCTAAATGATGTTGCGATTTGTATCATAACAGCGGCAAAGGTCACAAGGGGTTCTGCACCTTCAAAGTGGGATGTCTTGTGGCTATAGTGCAAATGCACCAAACTATCTGCTGGCGCGTGTTAACTGCTTATATTTCTGATAGATAGCATTGAAGATTTTTTGCACATTCTCTTTTTCTTCGCCCATTCCTTCCTGAATGTTCTTTCGAAACGTGCCCACATATTGCTTTTCAGTCAGCTTCTCGGCCAAATCACCGTCGGAATGAGCGCCGAAGACTGCACTTTTTTTCATTTCTCCCACTAAATGGCAGAAGAAACGTGCAGTAAACAGGTTGTTGTGCGGACTCTTGCGCGTCACTTTCAGATGGGCAAAGATGGTCTCGTCCTGAATCAGCTCCTGCCACATGGCGTCATACTGGCTTTGCCACGTCTTAGCCACCAGGTCGCTCAGCTTGTTTGCAGCCTCTATGACGGCGTCGCCCACACGTTGCAGTTCATTGCTGATCAGTTGTTCATCACCAAACTTGGTTGTGGGGTCCAGTTCTCTGGCGATTTCTGCCAGAGAGGCCAGATGGAAGATGAAGTGGCGCAGGGCGTCGTCGTCGAGGTGAGCATCAACGAAGTCTGCCTCAAAAGCCTTGTGGTCGGTGGTCCACTTGGCAAACAGGCCGCCAGGCACCTGCCCCAGTTCTGTGCGCTCCTTGGTGCGTTCTGCCATCATGATGTCCTTCCACGAACTGCTGTCGCTGACCACGCGGAGTGTTTCGCGACGCTCTTTCCAATACTCCCACCACGTGTTGCTCTCGCGCACCTGCACGAGAACCTTATTGAATAGCTTTGCCATCGCCTGGCTGTTGGTTCGGCTCTGCTGCATCATGCTGACCATCAGGCCAGGCAATAGCATCAGTAGCATCAGGTAAATCAGCATCATCTGCAGATTCTCGCTCATCTGGCTGTCGAGCGCATCCATTACCTGGCGCATGTTCTGAATCAGGCTGTTCATCTCTTCCTGATCCTTTGTGAAGCCTTCCGAATTGATGTCCTGAATGACTTGTGCCACCATCATCAAATCCTCAGGTTTCAGGTGCTGGGCACAGACGCTGAAGATGTATTGCATGGGCGAAACCTGCTGTCGGATGGCCTCCTGTTGTTCTGCGGGCAATGCCACGTGTTGTGTTATCGTTTGGATAATCAGGTCAAAGAAGGAGGGCTGTAGCTGCTTTTCTCGCTTTTCGCCCAGCAGCCGCTGTATCAATGTCATGACCGACTGGCGGATGCTGGTGTTTGATACGGTCTGGCTGATGCGGTTCAGGTATTCTGAGAACAGGAATGTTGTTGGTATCTTGTTCAGTTCTATCAGGGCCATCACCGTCTTCTGCATACGCATGAGGGCGGCAAAGATTTCTGCCTCTGTGCAGGTGTCCATGCCGTTTGTTACCTCTTGTGCCAATGTGTCCAGTCTTTGTGTGGCTACATCCCAATGACGACACAACAGGACAGTCAGTTGTTCTGCGCGCTCTTCGTCAACAATTTTCTTTATTTCTTCTGCTGTCATATTGTCTCCAATTGGTTACGGTTACAGCTGTAACCATGTAACCTTTTGTTGTTTTGATTGTTGTTTAATAATTGTAAATTGCTGAATATTAACATGTTGTATCTCTTTTATTTTGCTTTCTGCTCCTCTGCGGTTACATGGTTACAGCTGTAACCGTAACCGTTTTCCTGTGTAAATCGCCTAAAAAAGTTGCAGAAATCACGGCAATAATTGCAAGAAATCACGGCAACTTCTGACGGAAATCACGGCAACTTCTGACGGAAATCACGGCAACTTCTGACGGAAATCCTAAGGATAACTGTGAGAAATATACCACATTCCACTATTCTTTCTCGGCATAACTATCTTCTGTTTCTTGACTACAAAGATACTCATTTTTAGGAAATAAACAAATAAAGTTGCTGTGATTTTTGAATTTTTTCGCGAATGTGTCTATATTATGCACGTCGAACAAATTCAAAAGATACTAACGATGAGAGATTCCTTTTTCCATTTGAAAGAGTGGTACATGACCACTGAACGGCCTGAAGATTTCGAACTGGTGTGTGACTATGTGGTGGAACAGACCAGAAAGGCCAGTCTGGAACAAATCGATGTGGACTTGACCCAGCAAGACACGGGCGACTTCCAGCAGGGATTCACCATAGAGAAAAGAATTGTTGGACAGGGAAAGAGGCTTTGCTTCGTATGGTGGGACTTTTCGGAGTGCAAGAAACATGTGGACTATCGTGTGCTACAAAACGACATTGTCAAGCATTTCTGGCCCGATATCCAATTCATCAGCTCCGCATCCGCCAGTCTGTTTACTGGTGTGAGGCGTGAAAACTGGAGGTTAGATAAATGACAATACCCACCGAGCTATTGATTGCTCGGCGGGCATGTTTGTAGATTATCGAGGATTTAATTAGTGATGGATTCTGGAAATGCATTATTTTCGATTTCCTCTACTGATGCTGGAATGGTGACGCTCTTTAATCCCGTGCAATCTAAGAATGCGTTGAATTTAATTATTTTTATCGTGTCAGGAATATGAATGTTTGTCAGGTCAAAAGTGGGATAAGTGGAACTTTTGAAGCTAAAAGCGGAATAAATGGTAAAAAAATGGTGAGAAAATATGGAATAAATGGATATTTCCTTGGTGATTTGCAAAATAAACGCTATCTTTGCAACCGTAGTTAAGTTAATGGGCATTAAATTAATGAATTTATATGAAGTTCTATGACAGGGAAAAAGAACTGGAGATTCTCCAAAAAAATTGGAGGCAAACGGAAGAACGAGGGTGTCTGACGGTGCTCATCGGACGACGTCGTATTGGCAAGACTACGCTACTGAGAGAGAGCTCCGAATACGGGCATCAACCACTGCTTTACCTCTATGTATCGAAAGACAACGAACGAGTGCTGACGGGTAAGTTTCAAGAGGCTGCTGGGCAAGCACTGGGGCTTCAGATTTTCGGCCGCATGGAGACTTTCGCACAGTTCTTCGAGCAACTTATGCGTTACGGACTGCAACACCACTTCACGCTGGTGTTCGACGAGTTCCAGAATTTCATTAAGGTCAACCCTTCCATTCCAAGCCACATACAGGATATTTGGGATCGTTACTATGAGCAGAGTCAGGTCAATATGGTGGCTTGCGGCAGCATATATAACATGATGCATAAGATCTTCGACAATGAAGACGAACCGCTCTATGGCCGTCAGGATTGTCGCATGAATATGTTGCCGTTCCGCATCAGCGTGCTGAAACAGATCCTTCACGACCACAATCCGAAATATACTTCCGAAGATCTGCTTTGTCTTTATGCCCTCACTGGTGGCGTGGCCAAATACGTGGCATGGTTGATGAACGCAAAGGCTACCACAAAGGCAAAGATGCTCCGATGGGCCACCCAGGCAGGCTCGCCCTATCTGTCTGAAGGCACCGAACTCATCATGTCTGAATTCGGGAAAGACTATGCTAACTACCTGAGTATCCTGCAACTGATTGCCGGCGGGTTGACAACACAGAGCGAGATTGACGGAGCCATCGGAAAGAACACTGGGGCATACCTGGACAATCTGGAGGTAGAGTATAGCTATATTCACCGTCGGCAACCTATGTTCAGCAAGCAGGGTGGCAGAAATTCACGCTGGCAGTTGGATGACTGCTTCCTGCGATTCTGGTTCCGCTTTGTCCTACGCAACCAAGCCCTTGTTGAGATGGAGCGCAACGACTTGCTCCTCGAGATGGTTGAACGCAACTACGAGCAATACACTGGTCTTGTACTCGAACAGTATTTCCGCCAAAAGTGGATGGAGGAGGAACGTGTTACATTAGTAGGAAACTACTGGGATCGAAAAGGCCTGAACGAGATAGATATGATTGCCCTGAACGATATCGACAAGACCGCTGTGGTGGCCGAAGTCAAGCGTCAGCGCAGAAAGCTTAATCCGGCGGAGCTGGCAAAGAAAGTGATTACGCTGAACAAAGAACTTGCTCAATATGACGTCCGACAAATAGGTTTGTCGATGGAGGATATGTAATATTTATCTACGACAGCATCCGCCAGTCTGTTTACTGGCGGAACGCGCAAAGAAAAAAGTTGCCATGTTTTTTGAATTTTTTCGCGAAAGTGTCTATATTATGCACGTCGAACAAAAAATCAAAGATATGGCAACAACAATTAAAACCAGTTCCAAGAACTACTTCAACAAAATCCAGAAGTACCTCAACAACAAAAGAGTCTTCTTCACCCCATCACTTAACCTTGGGGGTTATGTCCTCACCATCTTTGACCTCAATCAGGATCAAACCAACTCTCTCCTAAACAAAATGACCAAACACTTCCACCTCTATCCCCAACAGCAGGAGCCTCTGGCTCTCGCTGCCTAGTATTGCATAATGACCATTATTGAAACTGTTATATTCATTGTGGGTTTGAGTTCCATGATAGGTGTCTTCAATTATCTCGAAGGCAAATAAAATCAAATATTTCGCAAATTGTTTTGTGGAATGATCCTTTTTTCGTAACTTTGCCATGAAGATGGCGAAATTACTCCGTCTCGGCAAAAAAGAATGAATGAATTCTTTTGTTTTGCTCTCGACTTTTCGTAACTTTGACTTCGTCGAACTTAACTTTGCACTCGGAAATGAAAAGAAAATTAAACTTTCCTTTTGCATTTCACTCGTTTTTTCGTAACTTTGCCACTCAATGTGAAGCTTAAAACTAATAAAGCCTACATTATGTATACAATTGACTACATCAAATCGCTCTACGCCGAATACGAGGAATGGGACACTGACCCAGGAAGTATGGTATGGCCTACTGACCGTTACTCTTTTGAGAATAACCTTGGCGAGGATGATTTCCAAAGCCTTGTGGAAATAGAAGACGAAGATGACTTCGTTGATGCCATCCGGGAACACATCCAGGATTTCCTCGCCATCGGCACCGTGAAAGCCTTCCGCGTCAAAGACCCATCTGGCAAACTGGTTTGCGAGTATGATGATGAGTTTTGGGGATAGAAAAGATTAACAATAAACTAAAAATGTGAACCTCGCAATGTACAGGGCAATTGCCATATACGATGAATCTCATATCGATTAATAATGTTTTTGAGAATAAACTGTTTCGGATTCCGGATTACCAGCGTGGATACGCATGGAGAGAAGATAAAGAAGTAGTTGCCTTCTGGAATGATTTGATGAATATGCCGAAAGGGAAATCGCATTTCACGGGATCTCTTACGCTTCAGGCTGTGGATAATAATGAGTCCTCTGATAAAGACGCAATGTGGCTTCTTGACAACGGTTATAAAATTTGGTATGTTGTTGATGGGCAACAGCGCCTTACCACAATTACGATTCTTTTGCAATGTATCTGTGAGTTCCTAGACGATTTACCGCAGAAAGAGAGTGTTAACTTTATGGGTAAGTCACTCAGCAGCTATATAGAATGGATTCGTGAGAAGTATATCTGTCAGGAGAACAAAGATCTCTTGACGAAAACTTACATAATGGGGTACAACGATTCTGTTAATGAGAATTACTTACGACGCCATGTGTTCAATGACGAAAGAGCTATCATCACTGAGGAATCCTATTATACGCTCAACATTAAGAAAACCAAGAAGTTTTTCGCAGATAGGATACTCCAGTTATATAAAGAAAGCAACAATGATATTCAGGTGGTTGAGGAACTCTATAGGAAGGTGACTCTACAGTTGAAGTTTGATGAGATCAAGGTTGAGAACGACCAAGATTTTAATATCTTTGTTGCTTTTGAAACAATTAACAATCGAGGCAGACAACTCTCAAATCTTGAGAAATTGAAGAATCGTCTTATTTATCTTACAACTTTGTATTTCGAGACAAAGTCATTAAAAACCCAATGTAACATACCTCTCCGAAGAACCATCAATGAAGCCTGGGCAGAAATCTATCGCCAGTTGGGACGTAACTTCAAATCATCAAATGGAGGAAAAATCTCTGTACTTGACGATGAAGAACTCTTGCGAACCCATTGGATTCTTTATTACCAGTATTCCAGAAAGACGGGCAATGACTATATAGACTACTTGCTGGGTACAAAGTTTACAGTACAGAACATTATGAAAAATCTTGCAAAGGCAGAAAGCATGCAAGAAATTCTGAAGGACGAAGATGTGAATGAATTTGATGACACCCCAAAAGAAGAGACCTCCTCACCCAATCAAAAACTTACTCCAGAAGAAATTCAGGACTATGTCATCAATTTGCGAGACACGTCTGAAACGTGGTATTACACTTGGTTCCCCAAAGATGCCAAGGGCATGTTGGACGAGGACGAAATTAAGTGGATGGAGCGAATCAACCGACTTGGTATTGCATACTTTCGTCCTCTAATCACAGCTGTTTTTTATAAAAGGCTGAAGGATAATAAGAACAAGATTTCTACCGATAAATGTAAAGAACTCCTGAAAGCTATTGAACGTTTCATCTTCATTGTGTTCCGTCTGCAGACAACTCGCTCGCATTACGGGAGTAGTGAATTCAACAGGGCTGCTCGTGAACTCCATAAAGATATCAAGACTGTAGATGACGTCATATGTATGCTGAATGAACGTATTCGTCGTTCTTTTACTGATGAAGGATATTTTGATACACAGTATATGCAAACGATGGTAAATAAGCTTTTTGAACAGAAAGACGACGAAAGGGCTGGGTACTACCGTTGGTCTGCCTTACGCTATTTCCTATATCAGTACAACGTATATCTTGTAGAGAATTTTTATCACGGACAGGGCACATTGGAATGGGACTCTTTCAAGCAGGGCGAGAAAGACAAAATCTCAATAGAGCATATCTTCCCACACGTAGCCGAAGGCTACTGGGCCGAGCAATTCAAAGAGGTAGACCATGAGAAATGGCCCATATATGAAGGCTCGCTCGGAAACTTGCTACTGCTGAGTCAGAAAATCAATGCAGAATTACAAAATGATGACTTCAAAAAAAAGAAGGAGGGGCGTGAGAGTGATAATCCAAATAAAAAAAGAACAGGTTACTCCAAAGGTTCTGCTGCCGAACAAAAAGTAAATAAATGGACAGAATGGACTCCTGAAGCCATTGAGCAAACGGGGTTGGAAATGCTCAAGTTTATGGAAGACGATGAATGGGGATGGGGTGTAAAATTCAAATCAGAAGAAGTAATGAAGAAATTGCTTCTTCCTGGTATTTATTGATAAATACTGCAAATGCAAGACTGGAGTAAATACATAGAAAGGCCGATAGTGGAGGTGCTGCCTGAACTGGAAACTGAAGGCTATCTGGTAACGAGTGATGAATGTGTCATCTTCGGACAACGAAACATCGACATTGAAAAGGGCGATGTGGCTGCGGAGATAGTGTGCGTGCCATACGACTTCGAGGAATACCAAGAAGGCCACATCAAACCAGAGGATGCAGACTGGTGGGTGGATGATGTGTTTGAGAACGGAGAATCGTATCAAGAAACAGATAATAAAGACAATCGGAATGAACTTCAAGTAGAAGTTCAGGGCGACATAATGACGATTCACAACTTGGAAGAACTTGTAGGAATGGATTTTAGTTTTGTCAATAGTAACGAGGGGCAAGAAATGGAATTTCATAATATTTACAAGATACAAAAAGTTAAGGAATCAGAATATGAATATCTCGGTCATGTAATAGCTGAATTTGACTATATAGATGCCAATCATCCCGACGCTCTGCAAAGTGGAGAAATCTATAAAGAAGGAAATGGATTGTTCAGAATCTATTTTCACGACGGATGGGGATCTGATAATTATGTGTATTTCAGTATTTCATGAAATCGTTTTGAAGAATAAACTAAAGATAACAATAAAAACCTCGCGATGTGTAGGACAATCGTAAAAACATTATGGCTCAATATGAAATAAAAGACGGAGTGGGTATTATTCCCCAAGGAACAACGGTGGTTCTCGATTCTGCGTTCTCTGAGCAGAAATGGTCAGACAGTAAAGAACTAAAAAGCATTGTAATCCCAGATTCAATAACTCGTATCGGAGACTGCGCTTTCTTTGGTTGTGAGAATCTTACTTCTATTGTGTTACCCGATAGTATAACAGAGATTGGAGAGTACGCTTTCTATGGTTGTGAAAAACTTACCTCGATCATTATTCCAAACTCTGTTGTGGAAATCGGACAAGCAGCATTTGAGTGTTGTAAATCACTAAAAACAATTACTTTACCTGAGTCATTAACAAAGATAGGTATAAGTCAATTTTTTTATTGCTATGCATTGGAAACAATTTTCGTTCCCAATAATAGAGTTGGATTCTTCAAAAAAGAATTGATAGATAAAGGAGCTTTCCTACATGTACCCCATCCAAAAATTCTGCCATTAGAAGAGTGATGTTGGGTTCATGTCTCAAAAAAATACAAACAAATAAAGACCTCACGATGTACAGGTAATCGTCTACTGGCTTATGGCAAAATATGAAATTAAAGACGGAGTGGGAATCATTCCTGAAGGAACGACAGTTATTGAACCAAATGCTTTTTTTTTGCATGTACAGAATTGAAGAGTATTGTCATTCCCGATTCTGTTACCATAATTGGCGAAAAGGCGTTTTCCGGTTGTTCTGGGCTGACAAGTATCGTTATAGGTAATTCGGTGAAGAAATTTGGAAATCATGCTTTTGAGAACTGCTCAAGTCTGACTAGTATCGTTATTCCTGCTTCTGTTACTGAACCATGTGGTGGGGAGTATTATTCTGGAGGGTATTATACCGACTTTGATTCTCTTTTTAAAGGTTGTACAAGCCTGAATAGTATCCGTGTGGCTGAAGGTAATCCTCTCTATGATTCTCGTGACAATTGTAATGCAATTATTGATACGAAAAGAAATATATTGGTTTTGGGTTGTAAAACTACCACAATTCCCAAGTCGGTAACAAAAATATATCATTGGGCCTACAGTGACGATATTACAAGCGTCGTCATTCCTGAATGGATTGAAGAAATTGATCCTATGGCATTTTGGGGATGCAAGAATTTGGCAAGCATCAAAGTGGCCGGAGGCAATTCTGCATTAGACTCTCGCAATGATTGCAACGCCATCATAGAGACTGCAAGCAACAAACTGATATGCGGATGTGTTTCAACTGTTATCCCCAACAAAGTGAAGAGTATTGGGAATTCGGCTTTCCATGGGTGTGAAACGTTGAAAAGCATCGTGATTCCCGACTCGGTGAAGGAGGTTGGAGAAAGGGCTTTCAGATGTTGTTTCGGATTGACAAATGTTGTCATTGGCAAAGGAGTTAAGAAAATAGGAGAGGAAGCCTTTGATTGTTGCGAAAATATCGAAACTGTGACTTTCAAAGGCAAAGTGAAGGGAATAGATAGAAAATTTTTCTCTAGCTATAAACAAGTGAAGGCTCTCTACACTCCTGCTGCTACCATGGACTACTACAAGGAGATTAGCTGGCCGTTGGGAAACCGTGTTGTGGAACTGCAAGAATGAAGAAATCGTATCAAGAAACAATATCGTAAAAAGAAAGACGTGCAATGAAGAAACTATTTACCATCCTATTATTAATGGTGGCGCTGGCTGTTCAGGCGCAGAGTCAGAGCCAGCAGATATCGTATATCGAGGAAACGAAGAACTGGTACTATGTCTATGACGAGCAGGGCAAGCGTATTGGCGGACTTTCGCGTAGTAGTGTGGGCGAACTCAAAGGCTGGGGCAGCGACTTTTTCGTGGCCAAGCACCATTCGTTCTATTACATCTATGATGCTAAGGGCAGGACGCTGAAAACAATGAGCATTTCGAACGTTGGCGAGATTGTTGGTGTCTCCAACAACACCATCACCAGCCGCAAAGGCTGTTGGATATTCACATGGAACAAAGAGGGAAAGAAAATCAGTTCAAGAAGTGCTCAATGAAAAAAAGTTGCTGAAATATTTGAATTTTTCTCCGATAGTTACTATATTATCATCGGAAACCAATAAAAACGTTAAAGATGAAGAGAGTATTTATTGACATGGACAATGTACTGGTGAACTTCCAATCGGGACTCGACCAGGTGAGTGAGGAGGTAAAGAAAGAGTATGCAGGCCGTCTGGATGAGATTCCTGGCCTATTCGCCAAGATGAAGCCGATGCCAGGTGCAATCGAGGCTGTGCATGAACTGCAGAAGCATTACGATCTGTTTATCCTCTCTACAGCTCCTTGGAAGAATCCGTCTGCGTGGTCGGACAAGGTGGAATGGGTGACGAAGTACCTTGATGACGTGTTCCATAAGAAGATGATCATCACCCACCGCAAGGACCTCTGCCAGGGCGACTATCTGATTGATGACCGAGGTAAGAACGGCACCAGCGAGTTCAGTGGCGAATGGATTGAGTTTGGCTCGGAGAAATTTCCTGATTGGGAGAGCGTACTAAAATACTTAGAAAGCCAAAGATTAGATGAATATCTTCAGGAAATTGGTCGTACGGATTTGCTGAGTCTGGAAGAAGAGGTGGCGTTGAGCAAGGCTATACAGGAGAAAAGGCCCCGACTGTGAAGAAGCGGAACGGCTGGTAAAGTGCAATAGTCGATTTGTCATCAGCGTGGCTAATCAGTATCAGAAGCGTGGACTGACACTCGAGGAACTGATTGAGGCAGGAAACGAAGGACTGAAGAAGGCTGCTATGAAGTATGATGCCTCTCGTGGCTTCAAATTCATCGCCTACGCCGTCTGGTGGGTTCGCCAATCGATTCTTCAGGCTATAGCTGAAAAAGAATAAAAGAGGGAAATAGTGTCAAAATCAATTTGATTCAATAACTAAAAAACATATGAGCGAAAGTCATGGAACATGCCTCAGTCTGAAACGTCATGAGGATTTAGCAAAAGTAGCAGCCTACGTAAAACAGCAGGTGCGCGAAAAAAGTATAGAACAGGTAGGTGAAGACCTTTCTGAAGACGATAAATACGTAGGACTTCAGATTAATGAAGAAAAGAATGAAATCATCTGGCACGACTATGGGCACCACGGAAACCATCTTGATTTCAATCCCATTGCAGAAAGTGTCATCAAGGAGTTCCCTGGGGTTGAGATGGAACGTCAAGGCTGGTGGGGTCCACAAGACATATGGAACTATGTCATCACCGATGGTAAATGGCAGCAATATATTCTTTGGAAGTTTGTCGCATATACTGACGGAAAGGGCGAGGAGGTTCAATTGGAATACAAGGAGCCGAAAGATGGTCGGACCGAGGAAGAAAAACATGAAGAACGCGACAAGATGTGTAAGGAAATGGCAGAGCGCCTCAGCCGGTTACATCCTGACGTGGAGATTGCGGTATATGCTTATGATTGGTGGCAGTATCC
>JAEEGH010003954.1_pt1 | contig 38401 bp, 21 predicted proteins | sample 9134181 | NCBI WGS metagenome assembly JAEEGH01 (sample SAMN16246544, study PRJNA631951) | gut metagenome | biome: gut microbiome; feature: rumen; material: DP-attached | host: Bos | place: Iran: Karaj | collected 2018-10 | reverse complement strand
GAGCATTTTATACTATTTTATGAGCAAGGCGACACAACCGACGACATTAATGCAATCACCTATTTAAAAAAGAAGAACAAGCGAATCTACATTATTCTGCTCACCAAGGAACTATCTGCTGATGACCGTTTGGGATACCAGAAGGCTGGAATCAACGATACTCTCGACTCCAACGCCTCTATCACCGAACTCAACAAGAAGATACAGTTCATCTCTGATCGCGAGAACATGCTGTTCGACGATCAGCAGGCAAAATATCGCATGCTGCGCTTCAAGATTCCCATTTGGAAGAGAATCTTCGATGTATTCTTCGCAATATTCGCGCTCATTATCACATCGCCCATCTTCATCCTTACCGCCATTGCAATCCGTTTGGAGAGCAAGGGGCCGGTTATCTTCAAGTCAAAGCGAGTTGGTGCCAATTATACCATCTTCAATTTCTTGAAGTTCCGCTCTATGTACCAAGATGCCGAAGAACGCCTCAAGGAGGTAGCCAAGGAAGCCGGCAATCAGTATGCCGAGATGAGCAAGAAGCAAGACAGACCCAATATGGGCATGGCAGGACTTGGCATGGAAGCCGATATGATGATGAGTATTGGCGATGATACCGATATGATGATCAGCGACGATGAGGTTATGCTCGTGGGCGACGACTTTGTTATCTCCGAGACCGACTTCAGTAAAGAGAAGAAGGAAGAGATTGAAAACGCCTTCGTTAAGATCGAGAACGATCCCCGTGTCACCAAGGTCGGTAAGTTCATCCGCAAGTTCAGCATCGACGAACTTCCTCAGCTTTTCAACATTCTCAAGGGCGATATGTCTGTTGTCGGCAACCGTCCTCTCCCACTCTACGAGGCAGAGAAACTCACCATCGACACTAGCATCGACCGCTTTATGGCTCCCGCAGGCCTTACCGGTCTTTGGCAGGTTGAGGAGCGCGGCAAGGGCGGCATGATGTCAGCCGAGGAGCGTAAACAACTCGACATCAAGTACGGCCAGACATACAACTTCTGGCTGGATATGAAGATACTCTTCCGTACCTTCTTTGCCTTCGTTCAGAAGGAGAATGTGTAACTAAATTCCTACGGTAATGAACAGATTCAGACGATTGATATTCATATTGGCCATTGCAACCGCAACCACTCCAGCCCTCGCCCAGTTCAACGAGAGCGGTATCAGTGCAGGTTTCTTTGATTCCAGTAACGAAAAAGACATTAATTTTTCTGAATTTCATCTACCACCATTGGCAGTTCTGTTTGAGAATGCAAAATCAAATCCACAGATTTTGACACTTGAAAAAGCACGTCAACTTGCAGAGATGGAAGTAGCCAAACAAAAAAGGCACATTTTTTCTTATGTAACAGGACATGCAAGTTATGGTTATGGCCTGACAGATATGTGGGGTAATAGTTCTTCGGCTTATAGTCAAGTGATATATCAGTATCAAGGTTCTACCCAGAGTTATTGGAATGTTGGTGTTAATTTAGCAATACCAATAGAAGATATATTGGATTTAACAGCTGCAGTAAAACGCAAAAGAATTGATGTAGAACAAGCACTTATACAAAAGGACTTAGCCTACGACCAACTTAAACTACAAATTGCTTCTCTTTTCATAAAGATAACAAATAATTTAGTCACTCTGAAAACGGTTGGTGAAGCTGCTGCTGCATATCAAGGAGCGGGAGCGTTAGATAGAGAAGACTTTGAGAATGGCAACATGGAAATATCAGCCTATGCAGGAACCAAAATGCAAGAAAGTAGTCAAGTCTCAGGTTATCAGAATTTACAAACCACAATTATTACCGACATCATAACATTGGAAATTCTAACTCATACTCCTATTATCACAAATGCTACAACAGAAATCACTCTCGACAAGAGCATTCATAAAACGCAGAAAGAACAAGCCAAAGAAAACAAGGCTAATGAAAAAAGAATTAAAAGATTAGAAAAGGAAGAAAAAGATAAAATAAAGAAATTGGAGAAAGCCGAAGCCAAAGCCGAAAAAGCTGCCGCTAAAGCCGCTAAAAAACAAAAGAAATAATATTTTGCTGCTATGGATTTATTTAGATATATTGTTCGATTTCTATATAAAATTAGATGGTATCTAATCATCTTGCCAATGATTGCTTTGGTCGTTGCATGGTTTTCAACTCGCGATCTAGAACGAGTATATGACACAAATACAACCATTTATACTGGTATGATTACTGGTTATAATATTGAAGGAGGAGTTGGTACTGCAGGAGGTCAGTCCCAAACAAATATAACAAACTTAATTTTGTTAATTACCACGGATGCGACTATACACGAAGTATCATTACGTTTGTTTGCTCGCTGTATGATGTATGGCAATGCAAACAAAGACAACAATTATATATCAGCCGAACATTTCCGCCAACTATACAATAGTGTCCCGGCCGATGTAAAAGCCTTAATCAACCATAATAGCGAAAATGCTACTTACGCAAATTTAAAGGCGTATGAACGCCCTTCAGCAGACAACTTTGTCTTTGGAATAACGAATTATCATCCATACTTTGGAATTAATAGCATAACTAGCAGGATAAAGGTTGTACAACTTAACAGAAGTGATATTATTGATATTGGATATACAGCGAATGACGCAGGTATCGCATATAACACATTAGATATTTTGAATGAAGTATTTGCACGTCAATATGCACTTCTTAGATATGGAGAGACAAATAATGTTATCAAATTTTTCGAACGTGAAGTTGCACGTCTATACCGAATTTTAACGAATGCAGAAGATGATCTAATTCGCTATAACGTAGAGAAGCGTATTATTAACTATGGCGAGCAAACAAAACTGCTCTCTGGCATGGATGCGACACAAAAGACTACAGATAATGATTTAATGATCAACAAGACAACAACACGTGCCTTAATGAACTACTTGGAGCGTCAACTTGGTGATCGCGCCAAAGTAATTAAAGCCAATCGAGATTTTACTAACCAAGTTACTGACATATCACGTATTCAATCACGTATTTCTAACCTTCGATTAATGAGTACTGAGGGAGGGACAAGTGGTGTTGAAACACAAATGGAATTAGCCAAAGCTCAACAAATGCTTCAAGAGGCGTCAAACAATGTAAAAGGACTTGTTAAAGATATAGAAGCTGGTAACTATAACACAGAGACAGGTGTTAAAGCCAACGATATGGTGGGAAAATGGCTTGAGCAAGTTCTCAAACTTGAGGAAACAAAAGCACATGAAAGTGCTCAAGATGTTATGCGCGAAAAAATAGACCGGGAATTTCTGTTTTATGCCCCTATTGGAGCGACAATTGCACGTAAAGATCGCCACATCGCATTTATCGAAGGTAATTATATGGAAATGTTGAAAGCTTTAAATGCAGCACGTCTACGTCAGAAGAATCTTCAGATGTCAACGGCAACTTTGCGAGTACTGAACCCGCCGATGTACCCAATGAATGCTCAGCCAACAAATCGTATGATGACTCTGTTAGGAGCTTTTATGATGTCTTTCATTCTGACTGCGATGTATTTCTTCATCATCGAATTATTAGATCGCACACTACGAGATCGTATGCGTTCAGAGCGCATAACAAAAATACCGGTAATGGGGTGTTTTCCCAAAGAGAGCAATCTACGATATCGTCGATTCAATAAAACCATTGCCGACATGGCTCTTCGCCAGCTCAGCAAGGCACTTTTACCACATTTCGAAGAAGGCAAACAAAACGTGCTTAACCTCCTATCTACAGACGCAGCTAATGGTAAAAGCTATATTGCTCAGGAACTTGAGAACTATTGGATTTCAATAGGCCTTCAGGTACGTCGCATCACCTACGATGAAGACTACTTGGCCGAAGATAGCCGTTTTATTTTAGCAAAAGACATTAAGGACATATGTCCAGATATTCTACCAAATGAAATCGCCATTATAGAATATCCTAATTTGGATGACAATTCTATTCCACCAGCTCTTTTGAATATGGGCACTATCAATCTGATGGTAACACGAGCTAATCGTACATGGAAGGATGTTGACCAAAAGGCTCTCAAAGAGTTAAATGAACGCCTAGAGAACAAGAATTCACTTTTCATGTATCTCACAGAATGCCAAAGATATGCAGTTGAGGAATTCGTTGGTCAATTACCACCATATACAGGCTTCAACAACTTTATATATCGAATGTCACAGATGGGTCTAACTGCAGTTGAAAATAGTCATGCAAAATAATGGTTAACAGAGTTTATTCTAATAGAATCTCAGAATACGCCCATGAAAATGGAGGAAGAGTAATAGTACTCTTTCTCCTATTTTTGCTTGCGATTTATGAATTCCTGAATAGTGGTTTAAGCACTTTCATTACAATATGCATTTCACCATTTTTATTCTTAGCAGTCTACACTGTATTTAGATGGCGAATGGCGGCTTTTTGGGCGCTGATCATTATTAATTATTTCCTGCAAATGAAAGACAGCCCAATACCACATGGAATTCCCATGTCTCTTTGGGACGAGATGCTCGAACTTATATTGATTACCATTGCAATAATAGATGTAAGACAATCGTCTAGTTTTGGAAAAACGATAAATGTAATGTTTTTATCTATATTAATTTGGTGCTTATTCTGCATAATCGAACTGTTTAACGACACATGTGGCTTAGGTATTGACGTTGGCTCATGGTTTACAAGTGCACGCCTTATGGCATTACAATTAGTATGGATATTACTAGTTTTTTCCATCTACATTTCATCACCACAAACATTACTTAACTACATAAGAGTTTGGGCTTTTTTATCACTTTTCTCGGTATACTGGACTTGGAAACAAAAAAACATAGGTTTTACGCCTGTAGAAAATGCATGGTTATATTTTGGACCAGGAGCACGAACTCATGTTCTAAATGGAGGTACACTTATTAGATATTTCTCCACTTTTAGTGATGCAGCGAACTATGGATGTAACGCAGCAGCGACTTCTGTAGCATTATTTATCATAGGAATTACAAGCAAAATAAAGTGGGAAAAAACTTTATTTATAGTTATCAGTATCGGCGTCATCTGGGGGATGTTCCAATCGGGTACACGAACAGGCATATTTTGTCTGGCAGCGGGGTTCATGGTTTATGTTGTATTGGCAAAATCATTTAAAATAGCAATCCCTTTCGGAATAGTTTTCGCATTGTTTATGGCATTTCTGATGTTTACTGACATTGGAAACGGTAATCAACAAATACGAAGAATGCGTTCAGCTTTTGACAAAAATGACGCCTCAGCAAATGTACGAGATATAAATAAAGCTGCAATAAAAAAATACCTGCGAGATGCACCGTGGGGTATTGGAATAGGATCCACAAGAGACAATATACCAGCAAATAACAAATACAGACTATTGTCAACAATTCCCCCCGATTCTGAGTATGTATACATTTGGGTTCATGCCGGAATTATTGGAATAATAGTTTTTGTTTTTTGCATGATTTTAATGTGGTTAGGAGCTTGTTGGACGGTAATGTTCAAATTACATAGTCCATCGTTGATAGGTATTGGAGGAGGTTTATGCAGTGCTTTTATTGCTATTCAATTAGGAGGATACGCCAATCAGGTATTGTTTCAATATCCTAACGGATTAACGTTCTTTGGCGGATTAGCAATTGTATACGTTTTACCTCACCTAGAATCCGATTGGATTAAGTATGAAACAAAAAGGGTTGCAATACAAGAGAATAAAAAACAATTAAAATTGGAAAAGAAACTTGCTAAGCGCGTGTAGATTATCAATAATCACAATCAATTACAATGGGCTAAAAGACACCTGTGAATTAATTGATTCAATCCCCTTCAGAGAAGATATGGAGGTGATCGTGGTAGATAATGCCTCAAAACAAGACGAAGCAAGCGTCATTTCCGAACATTTTACTTGTGTAAAAGTCATACGTAGTCCGAAAAACCTTGGGTTTGCAGGAGGCAACAACTTGGGCATAAAGGAAGCCAAAGGAAATTATATTCTTCTTATAAACAACGATACCTATTTCAAAGATTTCAATATTGATGCACTCATTGAAAGACTTGAATCATCAGATAAGATTGGCATTGTATGTCCCAAGCTTCGATTTACCTGGGGCAATAATCCAATTCAATATGCAGGATATACTCCCCTTAAAAATATAACAGTAAGAAATCAAGCGATTGGTTTTGGTGAAGAAGACCATGGACAATACAACACAGCCCACCCCACCCCTTATGCTCATGGTGCAGCGATGCTAATTAGACGCGAAGCTATCGATAAGGTAGGCTTAATGCCTGAATGTTTCTTCCTGTACTACGAAGAAATTGACTGGTCAATGATGTTCACCCGTGCTGGCTACGAAATCTGGTACGATCCTGCTTGTACAGTTTACCACAAGGAAAGCAAAACAACCGGTCAAAATAGTCCTCTCCGTACCTACTACATCACTCGCAATAGACTATTGCTAGTTAAACGCAATTATAAAGGTATTAATAAATACCTATCTTATATATATCTTATTGGAATTGTTGGGCTCAGGGATATACTTAAATATACCTTTACACGACAGACCGGTCTCTTAAAGGCAGTGCTCATGGGACTCCATGATTTTAAAGACTCTAATTTCTACCATCTAAATTCTTGATTTGAGCAATATGGATTTCTGGATTATACTATATATTTTCGATTGGATTCTGTTCGTTATTGTTGGTGGAACAGTCCTATACCTTGGCGTCTTTTCCATTGCATCGTTATTCACCAGGGATACCGTTCAAAATACAGCAAAGACTCAAAATCGTTTTGCCATAATCATACCTGCATACAAGCAAGACAATGTCATTGAACAAAGTGTAGTTTCCATATTAAGTCAGGATTATCCACAGCGTATGTTTGACGTTGTTGTTGTTTCTGACCACCAATCAGAAATTACCAATATGCGTTTAGCACAATATCCAATTACATTGCTTACGCCAGACTTCGCTGAGAGTACAAAAGCTAAATCGCTTCAATACGCAATTTTAAAATTACCAGAATTCAAAATATACGATATAGCATTAGTATTAGATGCAGACAATATTGTTGAACAAAATTTCCTTACAAAGGTAAATGATGCCTTTGAAACGGCTGCCACAAAAGCCATTCAATTGCACCGTATTTCACGAAACAGAGATACAGCTGCTGCTCGTATGGGATCCATTTTTGAGGAAATAAATAATAATATCTTCCGTAAAGGTCATATTAACCTAGGAATCTCTGCTGCACTTGCCGGTTCTGGAACAGCTTATGATTTCACTTGGTTCAAAACAAATGTTATGAAAGCCAAGACTGCAGGAGAAGATAAGGAGCTAGAGGCCCTATTACTTAAACAGGGCTATTTCATTGATTACTTCGACAACATCCTGCTTTATGGCGAGAAGAAAAGGACAACTAGTAAAATGAATGAACAACACAGTCGTTGGACTTTACAACAATTCCAGAACCTACTTAAAAATATTAGATATCTCCCTGGAGCTATCCTAAGAAAGCAATATGACTGGGCAGACAAACTGATTCAGTGGATGCTAATTCCACGTACCAGCATGGTAGGTATATTAATGGTGATGAACATTGTACTCCCATTCATTTATTTGACAATGGTTATTAAATGGTGGATACTCAGTTCGCTAGCACTGTTCTTTTTCGCTTTAGCAACACCTGACTACCTTGTAGATGAAATGTGGGACCGCACATTCCTTAGATCTCCATTTGTCACACTATGGGGAATTATAAGTACCAAACTATTCCATAAGAATAAAAGAAATTATTAAACACTCTATAATAAAATGATTTGGCAGATATTACACATCATTGACATCACCCTATGGGTTATAATTTTAGGTTCTGTTGCCTATGTAGTGTTCTTTGCAATAATCTCGTTATTCTACGAGAAAGAAGATCGCGTAGCCATACACGCAGCAGCATTGACCAATCGTATGACAAAATTCCTTATCCTCTATCCAGCCTACAATGAGGATAGAGTTATTATAAATGCTGTTGAGCATTTCTTGGAACAAGACTATCCTGCCGACATGTATACTGTAGCCGTCATTTCAGACCACATGAAACCAGAGACAAATGACTATCTGCGCACATTGCCAATTACATTATTAACTCCGACTTTTGAAAAAAGTTCAAAGGCCAAGGCCATGCAATACGCAATTAACACGATACCAGAAACATTTGATAATGTAGTCGTACTCGATGCAGACAATGTAGTTCGTCCTGAATTCCTATCACAGTTGAACATCTTGTGCTCTGTTTACGATGCCATTCAGTGTCATCGATGCGCAAAAAATGCTAATAACGATGTTGCCGTATTAGACGGTGCAAGCGAAGAAATCAACAACACCCTATTCCGTAAGGCTCATAATCGCCTGGGGCTGTCTTCTGCCCTAATCGGCTCAGGAATGTGTTTCAACTACGAACTCTTCAAAAAGAATGTATTCCAGCTATCTACAGCAGGCGAAGATCGCGAAATGGAAGCCCTCCTACTACATCAAGAGGTATTTATCAAATACGCCCCCGATATTCACGTATTCGATGAAAAAGTCAGCAATCAGGACAACTTCCAGAAACAACGTATGCGCTGGATGACAGCTCAGGTTCAGAGTCTTATGAGTAATCTACCTAAAATTCCAGGAGCACTAGTTCATGGAAAAATCAATTTCGTTGATAAAACTATTCAGCAAGCATTGATTCCAAGATCTATACTGATAGTATTATTAACAGCTATTTCCATTTTCATGACGATTGCCATGCCATCATGGTGCGAAAAATGGTGGATTACACTAGCAGTATTAGGTTTATCATTATTCGTTGCAATCCCCAGCGAAATCCGTTTCCGTTCTTTCTCTAAGGTCCTAACAATCCCCGCCCTAGTCTTTCGAATGCTCAAAAACGTCCTCCACATGGACAGAAAGAATACCGACTTCATCCATACAGAACATACAACATAGCCTATGAGTAACATAAAGGTTTTTGTCTGTGCACATAAAGAAGTGCCCCTCCCCCAGCATCCCTATTTCTTGCCAATCCAGGCAGGAGCTACTCTTCATGACCATATAAATGGTTATCAACCAGACGATGAAGGAGATAATATATCCATAAAGAACCCTCATTTCTGTGAACTTACATGTCACTATTGGGCATGGAAGAACCTTAAAAATGTGGATATTGTCGGTCTAAACCACTACCGCCGCTACTTCGACTTTACAAGGATGTGGCCACAGTTCTCAGCAGACAAACATTTCATCTCTACAGAAACCTTCTTAAAACAAGAATATATATTCCCCGACTTAGAGAAGCTATTATCAAAATATGATATAATTCTCCCCGTTGCTCGCCATTGGCGAGTCAGCAACACCCAACAATATGGAGATTATCATATCGCAAAAGACTGGGAGATGCTACGTCAGATAATAAAAGAGCGACATCCAGAATATATACCAGCATTCGAAAAGACAATGGATCAAAGCAACAAATCTGTTGGTTATAATATGTTCATTACCCATTGGAAATATTTCAATGCTTATTCAGAATGGCTATTCGACATTCTTTTCGAAGTAGAAGGGTGTGTTCCCCCTATAGACGACCCTATACAGAGTCGTATATATGGATATATGAGTGAGCGTCTTATTAATGTATTCTGCGAGCATCATCATCTCAGAATAAAGAGCATACCACTAATTATGCCGTTAGATTGTGTTATCGATGGTTTGAACATAAGTAACATACACTGGTGTTTGCGACGTTTAAGAAATGATTTAAGTTACTACACAAGCAAATAATAAAGATTTAAATCGTGTTATAAATGAAACAAAGAATAGAATACATTGATTTAGCTAAAGGCTTTTGTATTTCATTTGTAGTTTTGTTCCATGTTTTTGGAAATCTTTCTGGAGATTTTATCAAAATCATGAATTTATTCAGAATGCCCTTATACTTTATTCTCTCTGGACTGTTCTTTAAAACATATGATGGTTTTGGAGGGTTTATGAAAAAAAAGACAAACAAATTAGTCGTTCCATTTCTATTTTGTTATTTTGTTACAATAATACCCTCAACCATTTTACTTAGTTCCATATCCTCTGCGAAGATGAGTATTAATGAGATTATATATAATAATTATGGAAGAATTAACCTCGGAATAAATGGAGCATCTTGGTTTCTTTTATGTCTATTTTTCATTAATTTTTTTTTCTATATTGTATTTCTAATATCCAATCATAACATTAAATGGATAACTTTCTTTTCGTGTCTATGCGGTTTTGCTGGATATTTTCTTAATAGTTGTGATTTATATCTACCTATGTGGATGGATACGGCACTTACAGCAATGCCATTTTTCTTATTTGGCTATTATCTGCGAAAGTATACCAACATACTACAAAGTCATTTTAATTACAAAGATATCGTCTCAGGTATTCTATCTCTTCTTTTGTTAGTCTGTATATATTGCATCAACTCTTTCAGAGGGCATGAAACAATATGCTATGGAGATAATTTGTATGATATAGGTATTCTTTCTCTTTATACAGGCGGATTCGTCGGAACATACTTTATATTAATCTTCGCTAAATATTTTGGCAGGATACCAATGATTTCATATATCGGAAGATATAGTATAGTTGTGTTATTAACCCATTTATTATACATTTTTATTATTCGAAACATATTGTTTCAAATGGAGATATCACAAGACAGCATATTGGTGAACACTTCAGTTTTTATAATAACGATTCTAATTTCCATTCCTACTATTTGGTTCTGCAAGAAATATTTACCATTTTTCTTTGCTCAGAAAGACTTATTCTAATTAAAAACCTTAATTCTTATCAATCTCTTAGATAAAAATAAGATTTAATTTCTATATTTCAAAATAAAATGCTACATTTGCAAATCAAAAAAGAATAATAGTAATGGCAGAAAGAGTAAAAAAAAGTATTATAAATGCAGAAGTAAACCTATTGTTTTACTTCTTAACTCTATTTTTGTCCTTTTATTCAAGAAAAATTTTTCTAACCAATCTGAGCGCCGAATTTATTGGTTTACAAGGTACACTTAGCAATGTATTAGGGTATTTAAATCTTGCAGAACTCGGAATAGGCAGTTGCATCAGTTTTTTTCTATATAAACCTTTACAATCCAATAACCATTTAGGAATAAATGAGATAATGTCTGTTTTTGGTTACTTGTATCGATGTATTGGACTCATCATATTCGTTGCCAGCTTTATTATATCACTATCTTTTCCAATAATCTTCAATAACAATGAATTACCTTTTGGAATCATTTATTTTTCTTTCTATTCAATTCTAGCATCTTCATTAATAGGCTATTTCATCAATTATCGTCAAATATTGCTTTCAAGCGATCAGAAAGGCTATATTGTTGCAATGTATCTCCAGTCTAGTAATATTCTACGAATTGCCTTGCAAATATGGCTTGCTATGCGCTATAAAAACCTATACATATGGGTTTCTATCGAATTTATATTCAGCCTTCTAGCTTGCATTCTCCTTAATTGGATCATAAAGAAGGAATATCCCTGGCTTAAGACAGACATATGGAACGGAAAAGAATTACTCAAAAAATATCCCACTATCTTAACTAATACCCGCCAAATATTCGTTCACAAAATTAAAGACTTTGTTCTTAACAAAAGTGATGAACTGTTCGTTTTCCTATTTGCTTCTCTAAAGATGGTTGCATATTACGGGAATTACACTATGATTGTTGCTAAAACTGGAATGTTGTTTAGCACAGTGCTTGACAGCACTCATGCAGGAATTGGCAATCTCATTGCAGAAGGAAACAAAGAGAACATAATGAAAGTCTTTTGGGAACTAATAACAATACGTCATTTTGTTGCGGGTTTCCTTTTCTTTACTATTTACCACTTTATCGAGCCGTTTATTTCTATTTGGTTAGGGCCACAATATTTGCTAAGCCGTGATATACTTTTGTTACTATGTATTCACATATATATTAGTACTTCACGAGGGGTGGTAGATATGTACAATCACTCACACGGTCTCTATGCAGATGTTTGGTCTGCTTGGACAGAACTCATACTAAACGCAATTATAACCATCATAGCAGGTTACTACCTAGGCATTGTCGGCATTCTCTTAGGTAAAGTCTCTTCTACATTTCTAATTATTGTATTATGGAAACCATACTACTTATTTCACTCAGGACTTCATGAAAGTTATATATCTTATTGGAAAGGTGTTATTAGGAATTATATCGTTTCCATTATCAGTATCATTCTTGCACATTTCATTATTACTAACTATATTAATGTAAATGCATTTTCTGGATATCTATCATGGATTATCTACAGCCTACTAGGCGTACTAGTCTATACAATTATAAATCTATCATTTATTTATCTTTTTTGCAAGGGAGCGAAAAGTATCATTTTACGTCTTAGAAGATTAATAAAGTATTAACAATAGAAATGAAAAAATGATATATGATATATTTAGTGTCGTAGTCTGTTACACAATTAGGCATATCGTTTCCTCAACATTTAACACAATCTATAAAAAAATCAACCAATATATTTGTTATTCTAAAAAAAAACATGTACATTTGCAACAGAAACTATAAATAAAGATTAACAAACATAACATTTGCTGCCAATGACATCTAATTATAAACTTACACATTTTTTATTTATTAACGAGACCACCAATTGGACAATTCAATTATTCAGATATATATTTGTTGGTGGATTTGCATTTATTATTGACTACGGATTATTGTTTATTTTAACAGAATTCATAGGACTCCATTATTTAGCCTCCGCAACTATATCATTTTCAGCAGGACTTATTGTTAATTATATAATAAGCACACATTGGATTTTTAGAAATTCAAAACTATCCAATGTGGCTCTAGAATTCATTATATATGGAGTTATAGGAGTCATTGGTCTCATAATAAACGATTTCCTTCTTTTTATTCTCACAGACAAACTCAACCTACATTACATGATTTCCAAACTCATAACTACTATACTAGTTATGGGATGGAATTTTGTTGGAAGAAGAACTATATTATTTAATAATAAAGATAATTAATAGCAATATGAAACTGAAAAAAAAGGTCGCAATTATAGCAGGTGCAGGGCCTGCAGGGCTTACTGCAGCTTATGAGTTGCTTGACAAGACAGACATTCATCCCATAATCCATGAACAAAGTGACGCTATAGGTGGTATTTCACAAACCGTATTTTACAAAGGTAACCGCATGGATATTGGAGGGCATCGTTTCTTTAGCAAAAGCCAAAGAGTAGTTGACTGGTGGAATAATATTATGCCATTACAAGGTGCGCCGGCAAAAGACGACATATTAATATGCCGGGATAAAGAATATGCTAATAATGGCCCCAACCCGGAGGAGACAAGTCGCGTCATGTTGATCCGAGAACGCGTATCGAGAATTTATTTTCTTCGTAAATTTTTCGATTATCCTATCTCGCTTAAATGGAAGACGTTTGCCAATATGGGCTTAATCAGAACAATTAAAGCTGGAATAGGATATCTAATATCGCTTGTGGCAAAGAAAAAGGAGACATCACTTGAGAACTTTTACATCAATCGGTTCGGGAAGCCTCTCTATACAATGTTTTTTGAGGATTATACAGAAAAGGTTTGGGGTATTCACCCCTCAAAATTAGGAGCTAATTGGGGAGCCCAGAGAGTAAAAGGGCTTTCTGTCTTTGCCATCATAAAAGACATCTTTAACAAAAGTTTTAGTAGAAAACAGAAAGAAGTTGAAACGTCCCTTATTGAATCATTCATTTATCCAAAATTCGGCCCCGGGCAACTCTGGGAAACTGTTTCTCAGGAAATACAGGACAAAGGAGGACAAGTTCTTACAGGTTCTCGAGTAAAAAAGATTCACGTCAAGAACAATATTATAGATTATGTAGAAACTGAGAGTAAAAATGGATCATCAGAGATAAATGAATGTGACTATTTCTTATCATCTATGCCAATCAAAGACTTGATTACAGCCATTGATGGAATTGATATTCCTATGGAAGTTAAAAAAATTGCTAACGAACTACCATATAGAGATTTCATTACTGTTGGATTACTTGTCAAGCAACTAAAAATGAGTAATGAGACCAGCATTAAAACGTATAAAAACAGAATCCCAGACACATGGATATATATACAAGAAAGGGATGTAAAAATTGGTCGTCTCCAAATATTTAACAATTGGTCGCCATATCTTGTCAATGATTACGAAAACAGTATATGGATAGGGCTTGAGTATTTCTGCACTGAAGGCGATGAACTTTGGACTATGAAAAGAAATGAATTCGTAGAAATGGCTATAAATGAACTTGTGCACATAGGCATTATCAACAAAGAAGATGTTATAGATAGCACGCAGATAAAAGTTAAGAAAGCCTATCCCGCTTATTATGGAAGCTATAGCGAACTAGATAAAGTAATAAAATTCCTGGACAATATTGACAATTTGTTCTGTATTGGACGCAATGGTCAACATCGCTATAACAACATGGACCATTCAATGATGACAGCAATGGAGGCTGTAGATCACATAAAGAATGGCATTGTTGACAAGAGCTCTATTTGGGCAGTAAATACAGAAGAAGAGTATCATGAATCAAAGAAATAAAGAATCACTATAATGAATAATTCCTCTATAATAAATATAAGAAATATTTATATTCTTGCTACTATTAATTGCATTTTGCTTTTTATATTCTGTGGCAGGCAATGGGATTATGATACCAATAGCTACATAAGCGCTTGGAACAACATTTCGTCTCTACGCATTGACATATGGAGGACTCCTGTATATCCTTTATTCATAGGAATTACACAAAAATGTTTTGGTTCCTATTATCTTATGGCAGGAACTATCATACAGCATCTCGTATTCCTGATTTCTATATTATATTTCTACAAATCTGCTCTCTTAATCATTGATTCTAGAAGAATTGCTGTTTATACAACCGCAGTGTATGCTCTATACCCATGTTATGCGACATGGAACTGCTTTAATCTCACCGAGCCATTTGCTATTTATAGTATGGTTTTCACGCTATACTGTGCCATTACTGCATACCGGAATAATTCAACGTTTCATATAGTAGCCTTTGGATTTTGGATTCTTTTCCAAATATTTCTAAGGCCTGCTCAAATATACATACTCCCAGTTTTCCTTCTAGGATGGATTATGCTCTTAATTAAAGAAAGAAAAGTCTCTACTATACCTATTGGAGGAATTACAAGTATCATATTTGCATCATGTTTAATGCTCATATATATGTTTGAATTTAAAAGAACATATGGAGTATTTTCTCCCTGTGGAGTAGGCATTGTTAATAAATACTATATAGCCAGAAGAGATGGGACCTTGACATATAATAATATAAGAGATATAAAGTTTAGAAAATACATAGCAGAAAGAGATAAACTATTTCAAAAAAGCAAAGGAACAAATATAGATCTTTTTATCGAAGCTCAAGATGCTGTATACACTTTTGGAGCCAAAGCTGTATCCGATAAGATATCTTTATACGACAAGACTACTTTTTCCAGTCGAACTAAAAGTATCATTCAAAGATTCCACAATGCATCCCAAGACAAACTACTTGACACATTCATAAAGAAGTTTTCCATTATCACAGATATCATCGGCTTCCGAATAAATTTAATTTACTATCTACTAATAATTTATCCGATAGCTCTAGCATATAGTTGGAAGAAACGAAACACAGATATCTGTTTTTCGTCAATATTGTATTTACTTGGGGCCAGCCATCTGTTCATAATAATAGTCGCATGTCAAAATGTTTGGGGACGTCTCATCCTACCTGTCACACCGATATACTTGCTCATGATTGGGCAATTAATTAACACTTTAATGTTATTTTGTTTCCGAAATGACACAAAATTTTATGCGCACAAATAAAAATACACGAAATAAATATAGTAGCAACAACTGTCAGCAACAAAAGGACAAATACATTCTCTGATATTTTTAGTGGTATGATAAATGCTACTGGAAAAATATGAGCTAGATATATTTCAAAAGAATAGCGTCCAATAAAGCCAATACTTCTAAATAAAGGGAGTTTATGTGGCAATAAGGAATATATGGTAAGGACAGGAGGCAGTAATAGCGATAGTCTCATTTCTTCATTACCTGAAAGTAGTCCATAACAGGCTCCAATAAGGATTATTAACAATAAATGTTTTATCTCGCCATTTTTCAGATATAAATATGTTGTAATACCCAGATATATAATTGGAAACCTGAATGCTAACAAGCCAAAAGGGAAATGTTTATTCTCCCGTATCCACGAACCAACAAAAACACATAATAGTAATACTATCACCTCTGCAAGAATCCCTTTCCTGTGTATCCATACTACAGTTTTTGAAATGATTGGAAATACAATATACACAAGAATAATAGCAGGAGTAAACCAATCAAAGCAAAATCCACACGAAAAAAATTCAGGATACTTAAAGAGTGAGAGACCTGTAATCTGGCATAGACATTGAATCACGACTCTATCCAATGGACAGTTACGTTCAAAGACCAGGAATAAACAAAATAAGAAAAACAAATATACAGGGAATAACCTCTTTAAACGATTTTGATAAAAACGACCTATAGAATTATGATCAATAGACGCCTGTAGCCCAAAGGCACTTAACAAGAGGAAAATATCAACTCCTAAGGCACCTTTGTCGAACGACTCTATCCACCAAGTAGTCTTTATATCAGACATATCTGTCCATAAATACACATGAAACAACACTATCCATATTATGGCCATTCCCATCAGATAGTATCGATTATCCCGTCCAAATATCTTATTTATAGCCTCGTTCATAAAAGCATCTATTAAAACTCCTTATGAATAATCTCGTAGAAACCTTTACTCCAATTTGTCCAGCGCAATCTGTCCAAATACATAGTTATGCATTCATCGTGTAACTGTGCTAACTTTCCCCCATTCATTGTTGATAATATCTTATCTGCGAAATCAGAAGGTCCAGCTGTCACTGGTAATCTATATCCATTTTTATCATTGATTACATAGTCACCTATTCCCCCCGTATCATATGTAAAAATAGGAATACCAAAAGCAGAGCATTCACCAAACACGATACCAGCACATTCTGCCTTAGTAGGCAACAAGAAAAGATGACATTTTTTAATTGTTTCTATATATTTATCATACTGAGATAAAATGCTTTTATTTAAATAACCTATATTCTCAACAAAGGGATGATTAATGTATTGTTTTGGAAAGGACATTATACCCACTATAAGCAAATGAGCATCAACCCCCTTTTCATTAAGTAACTCAACCGTTTTAATGGCAATCTCAGCTCCTTTCCGACCCCAATCAACACCGGAGAACAAAATATTTAGTCTTCCATGCCCGTCATATGGCTTAACTGGAATTATGTCAGTATCATCAAGATTTGCCCCAAACCCCAAAACATATGTATGATCAGCCGTATAATGATAATCTCTCACTACGGAATAGGCAGCCCAATGTGAAGCCCTAATATTAATCCGACTATTCATAATCGCATATGTTTCAAGAGTATTACCTATACAATATTGCCATTTCGATAGAGATTGCCAATAATAGCCACATAACAATTGAAAAGTTGCGTCAGAATAATATATATACGGTATGTCAACTTTCAAATAGTTCATCATCTGTGCGCCCCTCGGAAAAAACAAAACATCACATTTTTCCAATTCTTTCATATTTATAGCTTTGGCTCTAAGTTTAAAAAAGAATCGGGTATGTTCATACATTATATCTTTGCCATGAAAAAACTCATTCCATAGACGGCACAATTTGGAAATTCTGCCATTAGGGCGACAGTCTAGCCATATAACGTCAAAACCGGCATTCTCAATACTTTCTCGTATCTTATAGTTTAATCCGCTCCAAGCTGTTTTGTCTTCATATGGATTACTTTCACAGACATATCCAATAACAAATTTATTACTTTTCATATCCTTTTTCCTTTTCGTAACAACATCCTACCTACCATCATACTATACATTCTCATAAAACAAATAGGACAATATCTTAACGACATCCAGAAATCTCTTAGTTTTAAAATACGCATAGACTGTATCTCTGCCCTTTCAAAATATGTTTTAGATATCGTCTCATCTATAGGTATTGAATCAACAATAGGAAAATTTTCTTTCAGACACCGGAAATGATCAGGATTGTTCATTTTCGTTTTGACCATCGCCTGTTGATTATATGTTAATCCTTGCCCCTGAATACGATAAACAGACATCTGTTCATGCATTCCACGTAGTTTTCCAACCATAGCACAGCAAAGAAAAATAAATATATCATAGTTCTGTATTCTTTCTGCACCTTTAAGATTTGAATAGAAGTCCATAGCTTCTTTCCTACAAATTGCAGATGCCGTAGGAATAGTCCAATTGATAAAGATGTCGGTAGGCTCATAGTCTCTATCTTCTATATCTTCACAGTTGATCCACGCTATAGTATCAGTCTCGTATTTAATTTTAGCACTATGAAAGCACAAAGAATAATCTGGATGCGATTCTAGGAAATCCACTTGCTTTTGAAGTTTTCTTTTATCTGTCCAAAAATCATCACCCTCACAAAAAGCGATATACTTTCCCCTTCGATGGTGCTCATTCAGAATATTAATAATATGCTTTAATCCTCCTTTTTTCCACTGATTTTCTGTTTCTATCATTGGTTTAACAATACTCGGATATCTATTCGCATAATCTTCAATAATATCTGTAGTACCATCTGTTGAAGCATCATCATGAACGATTACCTCATATGGGAAATTAGTTTGTTGCATTACAAAACCATCAAGTGCATCACGAATATAATCCTTTTGATTATATGTAAGACACCAAACAACAACCAACGGACCAACATGTTCACTCATACCATTTTCTGTTTAAAAACCAAAAGCAGTTTCGCAAGTCTATAAATAATCTTATCAATAGTATAATTTTTCTTCAGCAACGGAGTTATAATCTGAGTCAGACATTCTGATTGTTTCATTCTTTGATAGTCAGCAATCACTCTAGGAGGAAATAATTGAGCTAAAACTACATCTTTCTCCATTCTCATCAATACTGGATTTAACGAACTCACACCATTCAGATCATAACGTGCGACAAATATATCCAAGAATCTAACAGAACAGTTATCTAAAATAAGCGTCTGAATAAAAAACTTCCAATCTGACGATATTTTCAGGTTTTCATCATATGGATATTTCTTTAATAATTCTTTTTTTATAAACGAACCTTGATGAGGAATAGCTCCAGAATACAAATGATATAAAGTCAACTCCCCATCAGGAGGAGGTGGCGAAATAATACTATTATTTTCATCGACAGAAACTTTGCCAACTAAAATATCCTCTTTATCTAAAAAAGCCAAAAAATCATCTAGTACATTACCATCATAAAAGCAATCTCCAGAATTCATAAAGATGCAATAATCACCATTTGCATGATAAGAACCTTTGTTCATAGCATGATAAATACCTTTATCAGACTCAGACACCCAGAAATCAATTTTATCAGAATACTTCTCAATTACATCTAGACTACCATCAGTAGAACCGCCATCAATTATTATGAATTCATAACCTTGGTATTTTTGGCTGACTACGCTTATGATTGTGCGTTCCAGTCCCAAAGCATTATTATAATTGATTGTAATAATCGAATACTTCATCATATTATTTTTTCGACAAAGATACAAACTTTTTCTTATGTATACAACTATTATATAAAAAAAAACAAATAATAGATTCAAAAAGGATAAAAAACAATAAACGAACTATCTTTGTTGTATTTTATATATTTCTTAATCGTTTTTCTTTATCTGTCGACAATTGAATAACAGAAGAAAAAAAGCGTGAGTTTATAATTCTCACGCTTTTTAAAACGTATTAATCACACATTTTTAATTTGCAAATGCATTCAGCACCTTCCCACTCTCTGGTGACAAATACCAATCAGTTGAAGTAATAGGATCCTGTCCCCAATTATTAAATTGCAGGTATGCATCCTTAACACAAATATGCTCTTTTGGATAATCAAAATCACATGGGATCATTATTGCATGAGGATCTTCTCCCTTCAGAGACATTTTCACGTCGTAATCCTGTGTTTTGTTGTAGATGTAGATCTGCTTTGAGAAATCTGTGAAGCTGAACGAAGGATCGACTGTGATCACATCTGAAACTGGATTATAATTCTTGGTCTGGGTATTAATGAATGTCGAGAGATTATCAACGCCAAACAGTTTATGAATCTCTGTGGTAGTATTCAATTTATCTCCATTGATATTGCGCAAATAGAGCTCATCGTATGCACCACATGCTACAACAGTGTACTTCACCTGTGAGATATTTAGTCGTTCTGCCTTAATCACGACATCGTTCATATCATAGTCACCCAGATTGCGGTCCTCAAAACAGAAAGTATATACATTATTATTAATCTGCTGTGCGGCATCAACCTCTACCAAACCACCCTGAATCTCAACTACGATGTCAGCATAGTTTACATCAACACCCTCCTCAAACATCAGGTATGCTTTCTGATTAGCTCCAAAGATTGCAGCACGAGGATCATCTAACTTCATTCCTTTTGCTATTGCACTCTTGAAGTTTGGATATTGGTTTATCTGCCTATTCAGACGGCCATCTGCATAAACTTCACCATTATTAGTCTTATCATATGACTTGTTGACATAAGCATTATGCGAGTCTGCTTCATCCTCAATCGCCTTTCTTAACATAAAGCCGATACGAGTGCCCTCTGGGAAGATAAAACCCTGAGCTGTCACATCACTATTTCCTATAGTCTTAATATCTCCATAATATGGAAGCAGGTATTCATGAGCCTTAAAAAAATCTGCCTTATTCTTATTATCAATACCGCCAGCAGTCTTTGTCTGTTCACTATCTACACACTTAAACTTAGGCAAACTCTTCAAGAATGCGATCTCTTCCTCTTCTGATTTATTATTCAAATCAGCGGGATTGAAGTAGTAATAATATAGATCAGAATTTGCAATCTCTGTTGAGAGCATCAATACAGGAGTTACCGTAATAGCCGCTTTACCATCAGAAATCAAATAGTTCTTAGTTAGTTCATATACCGGAGAATTTCTAATAGTTGTAAGATTAATCGCCTTATGATTAGCATCACTTGCATTCTTTCCGCCAAGGGCTACGAATATAGTTTCCAGTCCAGATTTTTCTTCTGGTGTAATAGAAACATTTCGGAAAACTGTTGAATTGTCAACAGTCCATGTATCATTGCCTCCTTCGCTATTCAACATCCAAATACGTTCATTCTCCCAACCACTATCCTTCCATGGTTTAATATTAGCACTCTCACCTGTCTGGCCTGCCTTCTGGGTACGAATTGCATTATATGTGGGATATGAATTAGCATATTCCATCTTTAGATTAGCTGCAGTAGGCAGATTAGGTAACTCATATGCAGCTCTAGTACGTGTTTGTGCTGCTTTTTGGAAATTCACGCTATTGTCGCCGGCCTTGAAACCTGCGACATAATAAATACCCTTGCTGTCAACACAAGCTGCTACCAATTCTGTATACGCCTCAGGACAATCGTATGTGATTGAAACTGATTGTCCTTTAGAAACAGATGCCTCGTTCAGTACTCGCGCATCCTCATTCAGATAAGGAGCTTCTGTCAGAATCTGAACTTTTGCAATGTCATTCAATGGAGCATCCGCGGTAATAGTAACCATATGCTTGGTTGTAGAGCTCCAATCCTGATCAGGACTGAAGGCTGTTCCAAAAACACTAACAACATTAGCATTAATCTCCTCCTGGGTTGCTTTGTTGTTTGTTGGAGTTGGCTCCGGAGTTGGTGTAGGTTCTGGTTCTATACCATCAACTCCTTTGACACAGCTGGTTAGTAATACTAATCCCATTACTGCAATTGTTTGTAACTTTTTCATAAGCGTCAAATATTTAATCGATTAAATGTTTCTTTCGGCAAAATTACACATTTTTACCACCAAACACAAACAAAGCCCCTACAAACGCTTCAAAATTAATTTTTATTAACACCCCGATACAATAAATGTTCTAAAACATAACATAAGGACATAAAACATTTATTGCATTTTTATGTTTATCACTTGGACATATTAAAAAAAAAAACTACTTTTGCAGCATGAAAATAAAAAATCGTATATATATGGCAACAAAAAACCTATTCAAGATGTATGTTGCTCTTGCATTTTTAGGCATGAGCCTGGGTTCCTGTATTAACCCGCCTACTGGTAGCGATATCAAGTCTGAGGTCACTATTCCAAACGGGTCTGTAGATTACTTTGAAAAAGGCATAAACTTCGGTTATGAAGGTGGCGATATTGTCATGTCTTTCAACGTGAATCTAAAATGGGACATGAAGATAACCAAGACTCAAAATGGAGTACAGTGGTTAACAATTGACAAAACTGTAGGCAGCTCAGGTAGTAATAAAGTAACCTTTACAGCACAAGAAAATCCTACTTATGAAGATCGTAGCGTAATAGTTCAGTTTATTGCAGGAGACACTGTTCGCAATATCAAAGTTAACCAGAAACGACTGGAAGCGATTACTCTAACATCAGATGAATTTGAAATTCCAGCAGATGGTGGCTATGTAGGTGTAGAAGTTAATCATTCTGCCGATTATGATATAACAATTCCAGAGAATTATAAGAGTTGGATACATATTACACCAAACAGCACTCGTGGTCTGTTAGACAAATCCTATGTATTGTTCACGATTGATCCTAGTGAAGAATACGAAAAGCGTGAGGGTAAGATATACTTCACCTCTAGAGACGAAGAAGAAGTCGTAACCATTTATCAGGCAGGCGAAGGCAAAATCGTCCTCTCACAAAGCGAGTACAACCTTACGGGTAGCGAGCAAGAGTTTTCTGTTGACATTAGCAGTAACTTCGATTTCGGCATCGCTATGCCTGAGGTTGACTGGCTACAGGAGAATAAAAGCCAAACACGCGGAATGTCATCACATCACTTATCTTTCAAGGTAACAAAGAATGATGATTACAATACCCGCTCTGCAAAGATTAAGTTCTTCGACAACAATAACAAGAAACTATCCGAGGAGATTACTATTAATCAAGCATCTATAGGAGCGATAATCACCCTGGATTCTACCACATATACTATAAGTAGCGATAAGCAAAATCTTGACATCGATGTAAAGAGTAACTTCGATTACGATGTCGATTTACAGGGTACAACATGGATAAACCAACGTGCTAAAACGCGTGGTGTATCTAGCAGACTCTTAAAACTTTCGGTTGATAAGAACGATAGTTTAGAATCCAGAACTGCCAAGATCAAGCTTTACGACAAAAACAGTTCTGCATCTGAAGAAATAACTATTATCCAAAGAGCAAAGACCGTAATAGATATACCAACAACTAGTTTCACCGTTGATGAACTTGGCGGCACAGTTAAAGTCGTTGTTAACTCGAATGTAGCTTACAAGACCACTATCAATGATGATTGGATTAAGGAGACATCAAAGACACGTGGATTAGAAGCTCACGAACATATATTCACGATTGATCCGCTTGATGGTAACACAGGTAGAGAAGGTTCTATTACAATATCTAACGATGAATTGAAGTTTAGTAAGACTATCACCATCAAGCAGAACAACACGTTCTATTTTGGAACAACAGATATCAGTATTCTAATTGGCAAAGAGCAAAAACTATCTCTTATCAATCATACAAATATCGAAAACATTGAATGGAGCAGTAGTGATCCATCTGTAGTAACTGTTAACAATAACGGAACAATAAAAGGCATAGGCAAAGGTACCGCAACAATCACCGCAAAAACTGCCGATGGCAAGCACTCTGCTACCTGTCCAATAAAAGTTTTCCATATTAAGGATCTTATAAATGTATTTAACATTGGAGGAAGTGTAGCTGTTATCGATAATGTTGTACAAAATGGCAGCAAGCTAAAATGGACATTCAGCAATGACAGTCCAGATAAAGTCACACTGAAAAGCCTACAGCTTATTGATGGCCAAACAAACGAGGCCGGAAACGAGATGAATGTAAACAAGGAAGTTAAAGCCGAGACTTCAGTTGATTATACCATAACTATAGGAGTTGCGGGTATACACTTACCAGTCACATGCCGATTCAGGTTTGAGTATAATGGAGTAGAATACTTTAAAGACGCTGTCTACGAAGGTACTACAAACTAAAATGATGGGGATCGATTTCGATCCCCATCATTTTTATCATCTAACTGCTATTTTTTTGCCGTTCACAATGTAGATGCCTGATGGCAGTCCCTTTAGCGTTGTAACGTTCTGCCTTACCTTACGGCCCTGCAAATCATAAACGTCGAACGAAACACCGTCATAAACAACTCCATTTATTCCCGTTTCGCTAATAGGCTTAATAATCTGGAACTCCTTCCACACTTCTGCAGCCTTATAAGCTTCTACGCTTCCGTTTGGCACATAGAGTATACAAGTAGCCTTGTCTACACCCTCAAACACCGTGCTTCCATCAGATCTGGTCTGTAACCCACGAACTGACGCAGGAGTTGCGAGATCTATAGGTTCGCTCCTATTAACAGTTATGGACTTAAGGTTAGAGCAACCTGCAAATGCATATTCACCAATGAAATCGATAGAACTTGGTATTGTTATACTCGTCAAACCGATATTCTTCTCGAATGTGCTTGGAGCAATAGCAGTCACTGGATATTCTACCCCATTATGCACGACCGTTTCTGGAATTGCAAAATCACCTATTACATCTACATCATCAACAATTGCAACAGAAGTCGCCATATTATTATCATCCGTTAGAACCTGGTAGATACCAGGAGCCTCTTCGGTTTCATCACCTTCTGAGATGGATGACATAGAATCGAAGAATGAATAGTTTTCATTTCCCCAATATGGTGCATTCATATATGCATCCTTAGTTCCCTGAGGCACACCAATGGTAATTGCATGTACAGGGAAGGTGTTCTCGAAAATAGTAGCAGGAGTTTCCGAAGCACATACTATCAATGACAGTTTCGAACAATTCTCAAAAGCTTTTTCACCAATAGACACCAGTGCCAAAGGTAACTCTACAGTATTTAGTTTAGAGCAGTTCTTAAAGGCTTCCATACCTATCGTCCTTACACTATCCGGTATTACAACTTTCTCAAGGGTGTTGAAGCCATAGAAGGCAGATCTTTCAATATCAACTACATAGTAGCTTACACCACCAGTATAAATCTTAGAAGGTATCTTTACTTCCTTGGCATCAGCCAATCCTTTAGTCAATTTAGCAATCTTCTGTTGAGGAACGCAAACATAAGTCATTCCTTCAATCTTAACCTCGCTTATGCTTCCTTCAACCATCGACTTGAAGCCCTTCCATCCTTCTGCAGTTACATATCTATCCGCAGTATTTACTGGAACATATAACGTTGCATTAGCATATGTTGTCTCTGTAAACACGTTCTCAGAGATGTCGAATGGTAGTTTCATAGATGCTTCTATATGTACAATCTTGTCGCACCTACTAAAGGCATTATCACCAATCCTTGTAAGTGTCGATGGCAATGACACCTTAATAATATTTGCACAATTCGTAAAGGCATTGCTTTCAATTACACTAATTCCCTCTGAAATAATCAATATCTGAACTGAATTAGCATTGGCAAGGGCAGACTCACCTATTGTTTTTACAGAATACTCAACACCATCAACCGAGATAGTTGAAGGAATAGTCAGTTCCTTCTCCTTAGTACTACTTCCCTTGAGCAATTTCGCAGTTCTGTCGCCAGTAGTATAGGCATACTTCATTCCATCGATTTCTGTTTCCTTCATTTCGCCTTCATATATCATTGCGAAATTACCCCATCCATCAGTATTTCTATAAAGATCTGCTGTACCTAATGGAACGCTTAGTTTAGCAGAAACTGCAGGGAACACATCATTGCTAATGGCAAACGGTTTCTCAATGCGGCTGACTACAAGAGTCAGACGGTTACAGTTTTCGAATGCTTTTTCGCCAATAACAGTTACCTTTTCTGGTATCACAACCTCCTTCAAATTGCCGCAATTCTGGAATGCACCAACACCGATAGAAGTGACATTATCACTAATAGTGAGTTTTTCTAATGTATTAATACCCATAAATGCATATGGTTCAATTCCCGTCACAGCATAAATATCTTTTCCGTCCTTAACTATAGCCGGTACAGTAAAATCTGCGGCAGTCTTTGTCGCTTTCACTACAGAAGCAACATTTGGTCCCTTAATACAATAGAATGTCAAACTATCATTTGTGACTTCCTTCATTTCTCCAACGAGGATATTCGTGAACTTCTTCCAAACCTCAGCAGCCTTGTAGTCTATCATAGAACCAGAAGGTACATATAGTCTGGCTGTCTCATATATGGTAGTTGAGAACACCTCATTACTATCCGCTATCTTAATAGGCGTAATGGCCCTATTGGTAATATGAGCCAAACGAATACAACCATCAAATGCTTTATCTCCAATCTTTGTCAGTGTCGATGGGAGGGTAACAATCTTCAGGTTAGAACATCCCTGGAAGGCGCCAGTTCCGATTTCCGTCAGACTTTCAGGAATAGTTATGTTCACTAGTCTAGAGTTATTACTGAAGGCTGAATTAGCAATAGTCGAAACTATATATTTTACATTGTTTAATTCAACAGATTCAGGAATGACTACATCGGAAGTGACAGTAGCAGATTTTGTCAATATAGCCGTGTTCATCTTTGATTCACCCTCACCTTTTATAATAAGGTTGAAAACCATATCATTCAATGTAAGATCATCCACGAAATAACCCTCTACATAGTTTGAGAACTTTTTCCATCCTGTTGCCTCTTTATAAGAGTCCAGTGTTCCTTCTGGAACAAACAGGCTTGCAGAATTATAAGAAGAGAATACATTCTCCTTAATATCTATAGGTGTAGTAGCCTTGGTACATATATATGTTGCAAGTTTGCAACCATCAAAGGCTCTTTCACCAATAGTTGTCAGGCTTGCAGGCAATTCTATCTTCTTCAGATTAGAACATCCCAGGAAGGCATTAGCACCGATTTTCTCGATACCCTCAGATATCGTCAATCTCTCTATATCTGCATTACCCTTAAATACCGTATCATTTACGGCTATTACTCTAAATTTATCGTCACCAACTGAAATAGTTCCTGGTATAGTGATATTCTTTGCATTCTCTGCTTTTAATTCCGATCTAACCAATAATGCAGTCTTGTCGCCAGTCGCACATACATAGTGCAAACCATCGACAGTAGCTTCTAGTCTGTCTCCCTCATAGATATACGCGAAGTTCCATCCTGCCTTTGTATATATATCAAAAGTACCCTCTGGCACATACAATGAGGCCTTCGGCATCGAGACTACATTATTATAAATTACAGAATCATTTACTATCTTAGAAACCATTACTGCCAAGTTGGTACAACCATCGAATGCCTTCTCCCCTATCTTAGTCAACGAGGCAGGCAAAGTAAGGTTCCTGATAGAAGAACCATTCTTAAAGGCAGCCTTACCAATAGCAATGACTTTATAGTATGTTGAATCATTCATGGCAAATGAGTCTGGTATAGCGACTATTTCCTCTGTAGTATTTACTCCAGTCAGGATAGCAGTCTTGTCGCCTGTTGCACACTCATAGTAAAACTCTGTTCCACTATAAACAACTGACGTATCTTTCTTCTCACCCTCATAAATGGTTTTAAAGTTTTTCCAGCCATCAGCCTTTTCGTACTTTATTCTAGAGCCAATAGGAACATACATTGCAGCCGTGTATTTCGAGAACACATTTTCGTTGATAGCAACAGGTTCAATCAACTTATTCACTATATCCTCAACATTATTACATCCCTCAAATGCATTGTCACCTATCTTTTCTATTGTTGAAGGAATAGTAAGATGCTTGATTGATGACTTATTCTTTAAAGCTGCCTTGCCAACACCTATGACTTTATAGTATGTAGAACCATTCAATGCAAAGGAGTCTGGTATGGTAACAATCTCCTCTGCGGTAGATATTCCTCTCAAGATAGCAATCTTATCGCCAGTTGCATACTCATAGCTAAACTCGGTTCCATTATCAACTACTGAAGTATCCTTCTTCTCACCCTCATAGATGGTAGTAAACTTCTTCCATCCATCAGTATTCTTATAATCAACTCTTGAACCAACAGGCACATACAATGTAGGAGTTGTTATAGAGAACACGTTATCATTGATGGTAAACGGCTTCTTCACCTTACTTATAATATAAGCAATATTGCCGCATCCATTGAAGGCTTTTTGACCAATAGAATCCACATACTCAGGAATAGTCAGGTTGACAAGCTTCGTACTATTAATAAATGCAGACTCTGATATGGTCTTCACCTTGTATGAAATATTATCATCATCCAGTTTAATGGCGTCTGGAATGATCACATCAGGTTCCGTAGTTGCAGACTTCATCAGTACCGCGGTTCCAGAGACAGATTCTCCCTCTCCGTGTCTTATACGAATATAAGTAATATCATCAACAGTAGGATTATCCACAAGATATCCCTCAACTACGTTCTGGAATTTCTCCCAACCACCTGTAGCATTATATTTAGCCTTTGTTCTTGTTGGAACATACAATGTAGGCTTACTATAATCCGAGAATACGTTAGGATTGATTTGGAATACAGATTCAACCTTGATACAGAGATGGGATATAGCTCTACTGTTTTCAAAAGCTCTCTCGCCAATATCCTGTAATGTTGATGGGAGCCATACCATATACAATTTCGAACAATTCGAGAAGGCATTAGCTCCGATTGTCTTAACATTCTCTGGTATCTTGAGGCTTTCCATCGAAGCATTATTATTGCAAACAGATTTATCAATAGCAACCACCTTATAGTAAGAAGCGTCTGCTTCTACCAAAAATGAGTCAGGCACAATGACATTCTGTCTAGTTGTTGTAATCTTTGTCAGGATTGCAGTCTTCTCGCCTGTTGCACAGATAAAGCTCATACCCAGACTATCATGTGTATACACTTTTCTTTCGCCTTCATAGATAGTCGTAAAATTCTTCCAACCAGCAGTCTTCTGATAGGCTGCCTTTGAACCTACAGGCACATACAATGTAGGAGTGGTGATAGAAAATACGTTATCATTGATAGCAGTAGGTTTCTTAATTCTACTTATAATATAGACAATATTGTTACATCCATTGAAGGCGTTTTGCCCAATAGAGTCAACATACTCAGGAATAGTCAGGTTGACAAGTTTCGTGTTATTCTTAAATGCCGACTCCGATATAGTCTTTACCTTATATGAAATCGCATCTGCTTCCTGTTTAATGGTATCTGGAATGACAACATCAGGTGTTGTGGTTGCAGACTTCGTCAGTATCGCAGTTCCTGAGACATTTGATCCTTCTCCGTTTATTATACGAAGATAAGTCATATCATTGATAGTAGGAACATCCACAAGATATCCCTCAACTATGTTCTGGAACTGTTCCCAACCACCTTTACCTTTATAGTCTTTTGCTGTTCCATCTGGAACATACAATGTGGGTTTACTATAATCTGAGAATACACTAAGATCAATTTCAAATGGCACCTTAATACCGCTACAGATATAAGTAATAGCCCTGCAATTTGAGAAAGCATTTTTGCTTATCTCCTGTAATGTTGAAGGCAGCCATACCATACTCAATTTCGAACAATTCGAGAAGGCGCCCTCTCCAATCGTCTTAACATTCTCTGGTATCTTAAGACTTTCCATCGAAGCGTTATTGTTGCAAACGTATTTATCGATAGCTATCACCTTATAATAAGAAGAATCTGGTGTTACCATAATCGAGTCAAGCACTTTCACATCCTTTGCTGTTGTGGTAATCTTTGTCAGGATTGCCGTCTTATCACCTGTTGCACAGACAAAACTCATTCCTTCTTTCTCATCTGTATATTCCTTCCTTTCACCCTCATATATAGTTTTAAAATTCTTCCAGCCAGAAGCCTTCTGATAGGCTTCTTTTGAACCTATAGGTACATACATAGCTGCTGTATATGAAGAGAATACATTGTCGCTGATGGGGAATGGGTTCCTTACCTTATTAATGATGTCATATACATTATTACAGTTATTGAATGCATAATCACCAATTTTCGTTAGAGTTGACGGCAATTGAATCTTGTTTATTTTTGAGCAACCACTGAAGGCATACATACCTATTGATATTGTATCTACTACTTCAGGAATCTCCAAATTCTCAAGCGAGCCATTGCCTTTGAATGCATTATCACCTATATATCTCAAACTTGAAGGAAGACTAAGAGAGGCAAGAGCTGAAAAATTAGCAAATGCATTAGATTCGATTCTTTGTACTCCTTCCTTAATAGTCAGCTTAGCAAACTTAGATTTGTTAGAATTATCCTTAAATGCAGACTCGGATACAGTTTTTACAGTATAATCAGCATTTTCAATAGAAACAATACCGTCAATAGTAACATCCATATCTACAACATTTGTTGCATCAATTAATGTAGCCGTCTTTGGACCAGTCAGATACTCATAAGTTTTATTATTCAAGGGTTGTGATATTTTCTTCTCACCACCGATAATGGTAGTAAATTTATTCCAACCATTAGCTGCTCTGTATAATTGTATTGTCGAATTGTCAAATGCATCCGCAGAATCTGCAGACATAGGCACGAACAATGTAGCTTTGTCATATATCGAAGTAAAGACATTTTCGTCAATATCAATGATTATACTGTCTAACCTACTGATAACGGTTGTAATATTAGTACAGTTTTCGAATGCGTACTGATCAATCTTTTCCAATTTTGAGGGAAGATCAATCCATTCCAATTTTCTACACCCTTTAAAGGCTGACATTCCGATAGATTTCACCTCTTTAGGAATAATCAGTGTAGACAGTGAAGAACTGTTTTCGAAGGCATTATCACCAATAGTCTTCAAGCTATCCGACAAGGTAACGTTTGTCAGGCCAGAACAGTTTTTGAAAGCATAGTTGCCTATTGTTTCTACATTCTCTGGTACTTCCAACTTCAAAAGTTTACCGTCACCCTCAAATGCATTATGATCAATTGCCCTAAGACTGGCTGGCAGCGTAACATTCTGCAGACTTGTACATCCCCTGAAAGCATAGGCTTCAATGGTCTCAACTGTATTTGGAATTTCCTGACTAACAATTTTGGTATTTTCGAATGCAGACATTCCGATATCAACCAAGCCATCGGGTAAGGTTAAGTCGGTCAACTCTGTACACCCCTTAAATGCATTGGCACCTATCGTCTTTATACCCTTTGATATAGTAACTTTATTCAACTTTGCTATATTGTCAGCATTCTCCTTATATAAAGACTCACCTATACCAATAGCGGTAACATTATACAGATTATCACCAATAGTTACTTTATCTGGAACATTAATATCAGAATATGTTCCTGATATTTTAACCAAAGTAGCCGTTTTGTCATCTGTAAAATAATCATAATACATAGCGGGATCTTTATCGTCTTGCCCTCTAGCTGCAACTCCTTGTTTATAATTCTTAAATCTTTTCCACCCCTCTGTGGTTTGGTAAGCTTGAAGTGCACCACTTGGTATATATACATATGACGTATAGGACGAGAACACATGTTCTTCAATAGGGAACGGAACAACTATGGCACAACTTATGGTTCCAATACTCGAACATCCATCAAATGCATAATCTCTTATCATGGTTAAAGTTGATGGTAATTCCAATTTAATTATGTTCTTGCAACCCTTAAAAGCATACTTGTCAATGATTGTTATGCCGGTTTCGAGTTTCAAATAATTAAATGATGTATTGTTTAAGAAGGCATACTTTGCGATAGCCGTCACCTTTCTTAAAGAACCATTAATAGTAACACTATCAGGAATTATAACTTCGTCATGTTTTGAATCATTTTTTGAATCATTCTTCAACAATATTGCAGTTCCATCTGTTGCAGAACCATATACATAGGTATTATCACCATTTTTGCCAGGCACTCTATCCCCATAAAAGACATGTAAGAAATTCCAACCATTCTTTTTATATTCAGATTCTGAAGCAGTTGTAGGAATATACAATATCATATCTTCATCAGAAAATACATCATCAGAAATAGCAACAGGAGTGCTTCTCTTATTCTCTACTTCTACCAGATTATTACAGCCATAAAAGGCCCTATCACCAATTTCCCCAAGATTGGCTGGAAACGTTATCATATTTATTCCTGTACAACTCTGGAAAGCACTTGCACCTATTACTTCTAGACTAGAGGGCAAAGCTATTGTCTGCAAATCCGAACAGTTTTTTAATGCATTTGACTCAATCCTTTTTATGCCTTCTGGTATTGTAAGACTAACATTATCTCCGAATCTCACACCACTAAAAGCAGATTCACCAATAGCAATAACATCATAAGTAACAGATGATAATTGAGATTTTGCTGTTTGCGGTATCATCGCAATTGATTTACCAGACAACAATTTTGCTTGTTTTTGTGTTCCTATTTGCCAACCGACATACTTCATTCCACCATCTGGGCCACCATCTTCGCCACCATCTGTGAATTCCTCAAAGGTTTCACACGGCTCAACATCCATGAATTTCCACCCAGTTTTACTTCCATAATTACCATAACTATATGCAGGAATAAACAAAGTGGCTTTATTCTTGTTACTAAAAACATTCTCCTCGACATCAAAAGAGTTTTCGGATTTACAATGGACTATTGCAAGACTATTACAATTCCCAAATGCGTACGCTCCAATTGCAGTAACAGAACTAGGGATGATTACTTTCCTAACACTTGAGCACCCATAGAATGCATTTCTATCAATACCTGTTACAGCATATTCATTATCTTGAACAGTTGGAGGAATCGGCATTTCTGCCTTATTCATACCCAAAAATAGTGTCGCAACCTTCGACCCTTTAGAACAAACATATTTATTACCCAAGCTATCAGATGCAAACACCATGTCACCTTTAAAAATTCTTCCATTAAACTGTATATTCCATTGGTCTATTTCAATGTAATCTGATATATTATCCGCAGGAACATAAAGAGTCATCATGCCCCTATTTGGGAATCTTGTTGCATTAAGCTTCGTTGCATCCGCAACCTTACACCAAACATGTCTCAGATTGTTACAATTTGAAAATGCATCCCTTCCAATTGTATTTAACGTACCAGGAAGTGTCAATATCTGTATATTTGAGCAATTTTGGAAAGCAGAATTGCAAATAGTAGTAATTCCCTCATCGATTACTAATGTATTAATCCCTGATAATCCGTTAAAAGCCGACTTGCCAATACTTTTCACATTATACGTGTCATTGTCTTCACCAATAAAAGTGGCTTTCACAGTGTCTACAGTAACGTCAGAAGTTCTTTTTCCAGATAATAGAGAAGCTTCTTTTCCTGTACCTGTAGATACGACATAGGTTAAATTATCATCTTTAGCAGAAACAACCTTCATTCCTCCACCATAGATTCTATCACCAAACTTGCCTATCCATGAATACTCTTTGTTATTATAATCGTTCTTACTTTTTTCTGGAACAAATAGAGTCATCAAATCATTATTTGGCAAAAATGAGGGGATGCTTGAGTTGGCATCTTCACTTTTACAACAAACGTACGCCAAACTAGAACATCCATTAAAAGCGCCTGAACCAATAGTTGTTAACGTAGAAGGCAGTTCTAGTAACCTGAGATTATAGCAATTATTAAACGCATTAGCCTCGATTGTGGTAACACCTTTAGGTATAATCACATAACTGAGACTTGTATTTCCAATATATCTCTTGCCATTCTCATCGTTATTAGCAAAAGCAGCCTCGCCAATACTCGTCACATTATACTTTACACCATCTATCTCAAAATAAGGAAGAATAAAATTGAGTATTTCCACAGAAACATTTCTTCCATTTACCAAACTGGCCACACCTTCATGAGTATTAGGATCAACCAAATCAGGATCATATTGATAAACCAAGCCGTCCTTTTCGTAATCTAATACCGCAGCTTGAAATGTCATTGAGGTTAGTAAACCAATTAATATAAAAAGACTCTTTTTCATACCTTTAGCGTTTTTATACATTTGGTGGCAAATTTATGAAATAAAAACAATATAGCCAAACGTTTCGTAAAAAAAGTACTCTTTGTCGATACATTTGGCTGTATATTTTCATTAGTAAACTAATGAATTGAGGAGGAAGGCACCTACTCCCTTCGTTTCACCCAATAGACGATGCCGGTCATTTTGTGTTGGGATTTGAAGCGGTATTCGGGGCGGCTCAGGAAGGAGCCGATTTTGCGGAAGGTGCCGGTTTCTTCTTTGTAGCCTTTGAATGACTGCTTTAGGAGAGCGGAGATTTCTTTTAGTGACATCCACTGACCATCTTCATCGTTGGTTGGGCGCTGGAAGATAGAGAGTAGCATCTCACCCAGGCCACTTACTTGCTGATAGCTCAGGTTGCGCTGGATAAGCTGTTGTTCCTGTTCACGAGTTGGCCAGTAGCGTTCGCCATTGTGGATTTCGTGCAGCAACTGGGCATAGAGTTGCGAATACTCAATCGGGGTACGGAAATCCACATCGCCCTCAACCATCACACAGATAAAACGTCGAGCACCACTGGGATCGGTCAGTGGCATCATCTCGTTGGTAGTACCAATAAACGAGGCAAAGCGGCGATGCTCGGAATAGGCCTTGCCGTATGGTGGACGATACTTCAAATCGGCAGTAGAAACCAGGTATTTCAACACAATCTGCTGGCGTTGGGTAATCTTATCAAACTCATCAAGATTGATAAGTCCAAACGAAGTCAGGCCCAGATTCAAGTCGGTTTCATTCTTAAAGTTAATGCGATCATTATAATAATCGCGCAATTGCTGGGGCAAAAGGATTCTGCAGAACGATGATTTACCACATCCCTGACGTCCAATCAACAGCGGAACCAGCGAGTTACCACTCAACTGACCTTTACCCATCCACATGGCCACCATCGATCGCATCCACAGATGGAACAGTTCAGGCCACTCTTCATAACTGGTTGAGATACGTCGAGCCAGGGCCTCTACCCTATCCTTTCCGTCCCATTTGGGCAGACTATCAAGGTATTCGTTCATTGGATCGTAGAGTTCGATATCGTCAGAGTTAACATAGCGTCGGATATCCTTATCCCAGCATTTTATGCCTTGACGCAACGCCTTCATAGTGATGGAGTTACGAGCCTCTTCAGTGAGATCACGGAATGAGAATCCTATACCAGTTCGCTCTCTGAATTCTGCCACGCCACGCATCACATTCTTTCGTATCTCGTAGTTTTCGTTCAGAAACAGATCTATCTTCATCGTGAGCAGCGTCTCCTGAGGGACATTCTTCTCTGGCTTAAAGCCATGGCGCTCTTGATAGCGCTTAACCACCTGAGGACGATACACATTATCAAACACCTTATTAATAAGCAGGTCATCGTCGCCGATGGCATAAGTACGATAGCGAGCCATACGTTTTGCGACGGCCATTGGGATGCCAGTCTCCAAACAATGGATAGCCAGACGAGTCAGCAGCTCGTGCTCCAGTTCCTCACCTTCCAGCCCCACGCACTCATCATAAGCCTTGCTAAGGTTGAATTCGAAGATATGGTGCATAGTGAAATAACGACTTTGGCCCGACTGTTCGTCGTCTTTTTCGAGTGTAGATGCTCGAACCAGCGACAATGTCTGATTCGGCTTTTCGGCACGGGCATAGAAAGGGATAGCCATGGGATTGAAGACCGCATCAGCATCAGTGCTTATATAGCAAGAACGATCCAAGCGTGGTTCGAGTTTCTCGATAGTAACACCCAACTGGGCATTATATGCCAATCTGGCTCGCTCGTACAGATTCTCATGAAAATCGGCAATCTCATTGGGGGCTGTGGGCAAGGGCAAATTAGATTCCTTATCGCGATCACTAGGGAACAATTCGCCACGGCAAACTATCTTAACGCTACGACCAGAAGCACCAACAAAAGCCATCAGTGTTTGCGGCACTTCGCTAGCACCCTTTCGGATAGCGTCAGCCTCATCGTAGCCAGTCAGATTATTCACTTCCAACAACACCAGGCCCGTATAGCCGAGGGTTACACGCTGGTGATTACGATTCTCCATTTCGGTAGCAAAACAGATTCGTGGCAGTTTGGAAATGGTCATATCTGCTCCACTAACAGAACCATCGGGCTGGCGAGTCAGATCGAATATTGGATAAAGACGACGCAGTTCATCTACTACCTGGCGATATTCGTTGCCACAAATCATTTCTACGATATCCGTCAGTTCCAGTACTCGCAGAGTTTCTGTCTGGCGGTAGGGTTTTATAAGGGTAATTCTTGTCATTATTCTATTTATGATTAATTATGGATGCAAAGATAATCAAAAATATTGAGACAAAAGAAGAAATATTAAGAAAATAACGTCATAACGTCATATTTGTGCAAATCCTCTGAATTTATAAGGCTTTTAGATATGACGTTATAACGTAATAAATAAATATATAACGTCATCTTAAGGTTGTTCGAGTCATTGTTTCAACATATTTCATCGGCAGAAACAAAGTGTTTCGCCTAGAGAAACAAAGTGTTTTTCCAGATGAAACAGAGTGTACCAACTATTTAAATGACTATAAGACTACCATATATGACGTTAAAGAAAATTACATCATATAACATCATCATATATAAAATGCTTAATATCAGGAGATTATATTAAATATGATATTATGACGTTATAATTTGGTAAATTCATAGAAATTTTGTATCTTTGCACCAATAAAACCATAACATATGAACAAAGAAGAAAGTCTACGTGCGCAAGCCGCACATAACATACCGTGTTTTATCCACGAATGTCCACTACACGAAACATGTCTGCACTGGTTGACGGGACAATATTATGGTGGCGACACTCATATCGTCACCTGCGTAAACCCTAATTATCCCACTGTCAACTCGGAGCAATGCACTATGTATCAGAAGGATGAGATAGTAAAATATGCCGTTGGAATGATGCATATCTTCGATGCCATCCCCTATCCCATCGCTCGTATCACAAAGAAACGACTTATCAACCTCTTCTCGCGCAAACGTTTCTACGAATATCGCAATGCCGTACGTCCCATCCCGCCATACGAGCAACAACAAATTGCCCGCGTCTTCCAAGAAGAAGGCTGGCAAGGCGAAATAGTCTACGACGGGTGGAAAGAGGATTACTTGTGGTAAACACTTACAGGTAAATAATCACGAAGAAAGATATTATCCAGCCTAGGATACAGAACTGGACGAAATGATCTTTTACCAGGGATTTTGTGGGACTACCGCTCAGGCCGAATACAATCATATTCTGGAGATAGCGGAGCAGACCTGCCAGTACCCAACCGGATGTAAGATATACATAACGAGTTCCTAAGCGATGAATAACCTCAGGCGACATGGTGTACATAATATAGCAGACCAATGTGACTGAGGCAATGATGGCTGTGGCTTCATTGATAAATGTCTTATTGTAGCCTGTGATTGATACTCTTGGCTTTGTGCCTGTCTGTTCGTAGATACGATAGTCGTCATTACGCTTGGTAAAGGCCAGGAAAAGCGTTACGAGGAATGTCATCATCACTAGCCAATGTGAAATCCAGATATCCGTGACTACACCTCCTATGAGTACTCGCATCACGAATCCTATTGCGATAATCGACACGTCGAGTATGGCAAACTGCTTCAGCTTAAGGCAATAAGCTACATTCATCAGCCAATAGCCTATTACTATTAGGTATAAATATGGTGTATTAACACTGTTAGCAAGTGGTATCAGTGCCAAAGCACCGATGGTACACAATATCATCATGGTATATCCTCCCATCACAGAAACCTTGCCAGATGCAATCGGACGCTTGCACTTCTTGGGATGCTGGCGATCCGCCTCGACATCCTTAAGATCATTGAAGCAATATATGGAACTTGAGATCAAACAGAATGATGCAAACATCACGAGTGTAGGCCAAAAGTATTCACCCTTCAGCAGATTGTTACTGAAGAATATCGGCGCAAACACAAACACGTTTTTGAGCCACTGTAGCGGACGTAATAGTTTGATATAATGTATCATTGCGCTGCAAAGGTAGTTTTTTT
>JAEEGH010003953.1_pt1 | contig 38408 bp, 32 predicted proteins | sample 9134181 | NCBI WGS metagenome assembly JAEEGH01 (sample SAMN16246544, study PRJNA631951) | gut metagenome | biome: gut microbiome; feature: rumen; material: DP-attached | host: Bos | place: Iran: Karaj | collected 2018-10 | reverse complement strand
CAATGGTAATCCTGCCATCAACCGAATGCATGGGCTGATGTCCCAGGGGCGAAAGATCCAGGATGGCAAGCCTTCTCTGGGCAAGTCCTATGCTGTAATCCTCAGTGCCCTCATATATGGCAACTCCACTGTCATCAGGACCACGATGATACATGGTATCATTCATGATCCTAAGAGACTCTTCCGTTATTGTCTTTTTGGTGATAAAACCGCATATTCCGCACATATATTATTTTGTCACCTTGTCCAGGTAATCTCTCCACTGTCTGAAAATAGCGTCAACGCTTGCAATATCTTCTATCTTGCGGGCATTCTCCCCGAATCTCTTAGCCAGTTCCTTGTCTTCAATAAGCCTGTTTATCCTGTCGGCAAGAGCATCTTCATCTCCCACGGGAATGAGGAATCCGTTCTCTCCCTCTTTGATTACGGCCTTGGGGCCACCACAGGGACAATCAGTTGATACCACGGGCATTCCCATGGCCATGGCCTCAAGCAGGGAGTTGGGCATTCCCTCGTAGTCGGAGGAGTATGCATATATCTCGCCCTTTGGTATGTCTTTTTCCAGGGTATTGCTGCTGCCCATGAGAAAGACAAACTCTTCGGCGTTGTTGTCCTTTATAAGTTTTTCCAGGATCTCTTTTGTCCCATCCCCTGAATCGGGGCCGTAGATCCTGAGTACATAATCGGGGTGCTTGTCGTGGACTTTCAAAAATGCCCTTATCAGCATGGGCTGGTTCTTGAAGTCCACAAGTCTTGCGTGGTGCATGACCGCCTTCTCCCGAACTTCAGGAAGAGGATTTCCGAAGTACTTGGGATTTATGGGATTCATGATGATGCGTGAATTGTCCTGCAGATAGGGCTTAAAAAAGTCCTTCTGCTCCTGTGTCTGGTACACACACCCCGCAGCCTTCGGAAAGAGCCACTTTATCTGCACGGTGTCGGAAAAGGCGTCGTAGTATCCGATAGGATTGATCCTGATGGAAATGACCACAGGCACATCGCTGTTACCTGCTGCCATCAGCGCCCTGTAATTGCATCTGTGGGCAAAGGCCACCAGAATATCAGGCTTGTAGTCTTTTACAAACTTCTTCAGATACTTCACGCGCAAAAGAAATTTCACTATTCGGTTTTTCTTTTCATCCTCGGGGCGCAGTCCCACATGGACTCTGGTCACTCCCGGGTCCAGTTCAAACTCGTTTATGCCCTGTTCCTCGGTGGCCACGAATACCTTGTAATCATCACCGGCAAAGCGGTTGGCCAGGTTTGCCACAACCCGCTCTGCTCCGCCCTGTGCGAGGCTGCTTATGTGAAATGCTATAGTCTTCATAGGCTGTTAAATATCTCTATAAGGTTCTCTTTGTATTTGTCAGGCGAGAAGCAGAGCGCTCTCTCTTTTGATCTTGCCGAGTACTTCTCAAGCTGAGTTGTGTCGCTCATCAGCTTTACAATCTCCTCGGACAGTATTCTCTCCTCGGCAGTAAAGTGCTCCGGATCGAGGTTTTCTGTTTCATCTACATTTGGAACAAGTATACCATAATCCCCGACAACAGGCGCTGTCGTGGTGATCTTTGACTCCTCTTTGGAACTGAGCTTTTGATAGTCCTCATCCGAAAGAAGTATCTCTCTCGGGCCTGTCCTGCAGTCCGTAGATATAACAGGCTTTCCGAGCGCCATGGCTTCAAGCACTGCATTTGGGAACCCCTCGTGGTTGCTGCTGCAGACATAGAGGTCTGAGTACTTCACGTAGGGGAAGGGATTGGTCTTTGCTCCCATAAAGGCGACTTTGTCTTTTATGCCCAGCGTCTTTACAAGATCTGCGTATCTGTTCCATTCTCCCTCACCCAGGATCATGAGCCGGAGGCTCTCGTCCTTGACCTGGGCCAGATAGAATGCCTTTACCAGATGCCACATGCCCTTCTGGTAGTCGTCTCTTCCCATGCAGGAAATGACCCTGATGTCGTCCCCGGCAAAGGGGTAATCGTCTATCTGCTCAGAAGCTCTTTTCCCGATCTCCGCCACGTCGGTGGGATTGTATATGCAAACGCTTCTGTCATATCCGTAGTTCTCTTTAAGCTGCCTTACGATTTCTTTTGAACAGGAAAGAACTTTGGTGGATTTCTTAGTAAAAAGCCTTATCTGCGAGGCGTTCTCAAGATCTATCTGCCCTCTAAGGCCGGTCAGCGTGTTCTCGCCAACTCTTGACAGCGCATTCACGTAATTGGCTGAAGAACCGAAGCTATAGGCGTAATCTATGGCGAGCTCCCGCTTTATCTTTTTAACTTTGCTGATTCTCTTTAGAAGGTTGATGATCTTATTGATTTTGCCGTCTTTGGCCGGAACATCTATGTCAATCACATCAAGTCCCGAGACATCAAAGTGCATGTCGCGGGAAGTAAAGATGAGAATATGAACGTTGTATATATCCTTAAGAAGCCTTGCGGTTGCGACGCAGACCCTCTCAAAGCCTCCCTGGTGGAGCATCGGCACCATCAGAAGCAGGTTCTTTTTTACTTTATCATCCATTAAAAGTGACCTCTCTCATAGAAAAAAGCCATCATCTTTGCCTGGGACTTTACATCAAAGCCGGCGACGCGAAGCTTATCCTGAATGTACTCTGAGCTTCCTGCCCTGTCGCCTATGCTGTATCTTGTGCCGCCAATACGCGGCTTATCCGCCTTCTTTGGCACATTCACAGCGTCGAAGCCCGTGCCCTCGTCCAGCTTGTCGAAGTCGGGCATGTCGTCGGTCTCAAAGATGCTCTCTCTTCTCTCCCCTGCTATCTGCGTCAGGGTCTGGTTCAGTTTTATCTCCTCCATCAGGGCATCGCTCTGATAATCCTCTCGAAGGAGAAGGTCATCGATTATCTTCCTTGCCCAGTCACGGGGCTCGGAGTTTATGCTCATCATGGAGGACAGCTCAGTGACGTTTACTTCAGGAGTCACGGCGTCGGACACAAGGCACTGAAGTCCTGCTGCCTGGGCCTCGATAACACTGCCTGGAAGTCCCTCATACCTTGAGGGGAAACAGAAATAATCCATTGCCTGATAGTAGTCGCTGGCATTGGACTTATTGCCCGCAAATATGCAGCGGTCCTTGATGTGAAGCTTCTCAGACAGGCGGATCATATCCTCCATCTCAGGACCTTTACCCAGCATAAGAAGTCTTACCCTCATGCCGTGGAGAATGGCATACTGGTTCAGGTCATCGTTGTCCAGAAGTCTTGTGAGCTGTGCAAAAACATTCAAAAGAAACTCGTGGTTCTTGGCATAGCGGAAGCTCCCCACATGGCCGATGACCAGTGCGTTTGATACTCCAAGTTCCTTCCTTATGGCGTCTCTCTTTTCCTGGTTGTAAGCAAAGCGCTTTAAGTCAATTGCATTGGGAATAATGCGGACCCTGCCCTTGTCCACCAGATCCTGTCCGAAGACAGCGATGCCGGCCTCCTTTGAGCAGGCGAAGTTGTAGTCTGTGATGCCCTCCTTCTGCAGAGGGGTTCTCAAAAATTTCGTGGCCAGTCCCTTTATACCGTTGTCCACGCCGGCGCTTCTGGCATGGGCTATGCAGATTGGCACTCCGGCCTTCTTGGCGATGGGAAGGTAGATGGCGGCCGTGCTGGTCATGTGGCCCTGAACGATCTTCCACTCATGGGCATGCTCAGCAAAAAATCTCTTTATGGCAGCCTTGTAGTCCATCATATTGGTGCCGGTAAATTTCGGAAGACAGAAGATCCTGCCTCCCAGCTTATAAACGCTGTTGTCGAAATAGTCAGGTTCTCTGACTCTCATCAGTTCATCAGAAGACGGACTCTTTTTCCCTGTCTTTTCCGGGGAATAGTGGACCAGAAAGTCAAACTGAATCCTGTCCCTGTCCATGTTTCTGTATAGATCGATTATCCTGCACTCTGCTCCCCCAAGTCCAAGTCCCCCAAGGACATGAAGCACGCGGATCTGTCCGTAGCCTTCTTCCATATAATCCTCACTTTTTGAGTTTTCTAAGCTGCATTAATGTATATTTGCCCTTTGCAGTTACGTACTGCATGGCCTCATCGATAATGGTCTTGTCCTTTACTTCCATCCTGGAGAACTCCGAATAAGATACCACTTTCCCGGAATCCATGAGCTTTTCCAGCTTCTCAAAGTCCTTGTCCGACATGGTGTTGGTGTGGTAGACAAAGGTCACGATGCCGTCCCTTGTGTCCGCAAGACTCCTGCTTTTCTTGACAGAGATGGGATAAAAGATCATCTCGTCCATCCTGTAGGGCATCAGACCAAAGCCATCAGTGATGATGTAAAAACCGTTTCTCTTAAGGGCCCTCAGGGTATTCTGGTCAAAAGAATGGGACGGAGCCATGAAGATATCCGTCACAATTCCCTTTGAAACCAGGATCCTTCTGCCCTCTCTTATCATCTCGTCCTGCCTGATATAGGACAGGCCTGCGAACTCGGACTTTCCGCCGATGGGGAAGATTCCGGGGTTCTTTGTTGTATAGAGGTGGTTCAGGCCGTGCATGGCAACAGCCCAGCCCTTCTCCTGGAGCTCTTTTATATACTCCCAGAAGTCTTCGCGGGGCTCGTCTATCTTAAGCTTCTTGTCTCTGTTGTCGGGTACGACACCGATCAGGGGACAGATCCCGTAGTCATCCAGGATTTCCTTGAACCGGTTGAATTTCTTCCAGTCCATGTCCGGAGTGATGTCGTCCATACGAATTGCTATGCGCATTCATGTACTCCTTGTTTGTTGTAGGATACGGATTGCTCCACTTCATTCTCGCAATCCTACGCCCATTCGGAATCCGCACTGACGCGCTACTTCCTCATGTCTGTTCGGTCTTCAAGGTCATGATTGTTTTCCTGCGAGCAGGAAAAAATCCTGACTTTGAATCCCTATATCACCACGTTGTATCGTCTTCAAAGTCTACCAGTGACGGATCCACAGGCTCTGCCTTCATAACGGTCCTCATGAACTCGTTGAATTCTGCTCTCATGTCTTTTCTCGAGACGGTTCTGGGATCCATCAGGTCGTGGCTGCACCACAAAAGCTTAATGCCGCGCTCCCTTGCCTGCTCCTCGAACAGTCCCTGTACGGTAGCCATGTTCTTACAGGACACGTGCTGGTACATGAGAACGAAATCCACATTCCAGGCTTCGCACTGTCTCCAGAGCTCGGTAACCACGTGATCGTATCCGCCGTTGGTGTGGCGTCTCATTACCATTCGCTCGTAGAGTCTTGCCAGATCCTTAAGTGCTTCTTCCTTGTTCTCTGTCTCCAGAGGCTTGGTGAAGTTCAGTGACTCCATCTCTACCAGGATATCTACGCCCCAGCAGTTGGCAGCCCAGTTGGAGAAGTTTGCATAGTAGTGGGCAGGTATGGACCATACGATGGCCCTGTACTTCATCTTGCCCCTCCAGGCCTCATCCCTCATCTCGTAGGCCTTCAGCATGATCTTATCAACCTTCTTGAAGGTGGAGATGATCCTCGGATCAAGACCTCCGTCCATCTCGTAGTTCCACTTTCTGAAGAGCTCGTAGCAGGGGCCGATGAGCTGCGGCGTAGGAGTCTGGTTGATCTCCCACTTCTGGAGCTCGTATCTGGTCTCCTCGTTGAATCTCTTCATTGCTGCAAAGTATGCGTCCCAGTTCCACTTGGCTCCCGTGTTTTCCTCGATGAACCTTATGCATCCCTGGATGTCTTTTACAGCCGCATCCATAATGGACTCGTCCTCATACCTTACCGGGAAAGCCAGGTGATATGTAGGAAGATCCTTAAATCTCCTGCTCGTGTAAGATGATGCCATTACTGAACCGTCACAAGGCATTGAGCTTGAGATAAAGCATGCTCCCATATGAGGAAGGGCATCAACTACAACTGCTCCGCATTCTGAAGACGGTACAGGACATGTGTCTGACGGAAGTCCATAGGACTCAATCGCGTCAATATACGGCATACATGCCAGCTGGTCAATCTCAGACAAAAGAAATACCGGCATAAGCTGGTAAGGAATTCCGATAAGATCAGGGAATCCTGCCATTATCTGAGACATTGTCATCTCATCAAAAAGAACTATCTTTTTAGAAAGTGCTGTGCTGTTTCCAACCTTTTCATCGGATTTCATAAGGAGCACCAGATTTTCTGCAACATATCTGAATATTGCATAGATGAGTTCGTGGTGCATCTTCAGCGCTCTTCCGCGAAGTCCCATTGTGTTTTTATCCATAAAGGAGTGACAACAGAAATATGAGATCATCCATCTGTAATGAACAGCTCCCATCATGGCTGGCACAAGATCTTTTGAAAATGTGGCAAGAAGCATTGCCCACATTCTTCCCCATTCATAGAAGTCAACCGCTGTGTCTTTTACGCCGCGCCACTCTCTTCTTACTGTGGCCATTTTTCCTGTAGCATAGAGCTTTCCGAGCTGCTTTTCTCCGTTTATCACAAGATCTTTTATCTCATCAGGAGACATGTTTTTCAAAAGATCTGCCTCATGAAGGAGCCTTTTCTTAAAGCCCTTTGCATCTTTCCCGATGGACTTTGCAACATCCTTCCAGTCGGTTTCTTTTGCAATTTCTCCGACAATCCCGGCTATTTCTTTTATATTCTCAGCCTGAGCCTTCCAGTCGATCTCATCCTTTAATCTGAAATTTTTGGGGTCTATATATTTCATAGGACGGCCTCCTTTCTGGCACTGTTTCTTATCCTCTTGATCTCAAGAGCTTCAACAAAGGCCTGGAATCTGGTCCGTAGCTGCCCGGAGTTATGTACATTGTAGGATCTGTCAATTGAAAGCGTAGGCCAGCCGTACTCTTCAGTAAGGATGTGGCTTGCAAGTGGTCTTTCAAATGCCCAGAAATCGCAGTACTTCATCTGTTCGTAGATGATTCCGTCTGCCTTAAATTCTTTTGCCAGTCTGTCAGCTGTCTCACGCCTCTGAGTGATCTTCTCTTCAGCCATGTACCTTGGACATTCGCTGGTCTTCATGTAGTGCCTTGCAATCTGCTTGAGGATATCCTCATCATCATTAAGGACTATCTCTTCCCTTCCCGGGAATGATCCGTAGCAGTACCTGTCCGCAACAACCATAGCTCCAGACTCTTCTAGAAGCCTTGTGAAATCAAGGTCATCAACTTCAGAGCCCACAACCACTACTCTTGCCCTGTAAAATGGCTTAGGATCGGTCTTTCTTGCCTTGATCTCCTCTAAGGTTTCTTCCAAAAGAGGTAGTATCTTTTTCGTCGGACAGCAATAACTTACAAGGCATATTACATGGAACTCATAGCCTGTAACCGGCGGATTATCCAGTTTTCTAAGATTGCCAATCTCAGTGATCACCCGGCAAAGTCTGTTGTGCTCTTCAACAGCTTTTCTGATAGCGCTGTCAGAGACATCAGTTCCGAGCTTTTCATGCATCACATCCAAAAGACGAAGTCTCATCTGTGTTGCAACCTGATCAACATTGTAGTTCTCAACCTTATATGGCACGTCTGTATGTGTAACGAAAAAGTGCGGCTTTTTATTACAATCCAGTATCTCCAGGTGCTCATAGCATCTGTTCATGGCAGAACATGCATCGACACCTGCTATTCCATCAAGGAATCCGTAGCCTCCCTCAATTCCTCTTTCAAGGAGAGATCTGGCAAACTCGCAGGTATAATTGGACATATAGTATGTTGATATGTCGATTGAACCTGTCCTTGGCGCTCTCATACGGACTGAAAAGCAGTTGTCCACGTTAAGCAGCACTTCAGGCATGTGATAGCAGGTATACCCAATTGCATACTCCCCCTGACTTTGAGCTTCTTTTACCATTTCATTTGCCGCATCATCCAGCAAATTTTCAAAAGTAATCAGATGCTTTAAATCTTGCAATTTATCCCCCTTCCAACATCAGATGATGTTTAGATTTTTAAGAGCTGCCCTGGTTCCTTCCAAAATCGTGGAGCCTTCCGGAAGCTCAAATATGTTCTTGCCCTCAATATCATTTTCAGTCATGTCGTCATCCTGCGGAATGACTGAAATAACCCTTACGCCGCCAATCTCTTTTTCCGTAACCTTATCAGGGAGCGGCGCCCTGTTTACTATAAGACCGATCTCATCGTACATAACAAGCTCATCAGCTACGTTCTTGATGGTTCCGATGATATCAAGTCCTTTCCTGCTCTGATCCGAAACGCAGATAAGATGCGTAACCTTTTCAAGAACTCTTCTGTTTATCTGCTCAATACCGGCTTCACCGTCAATAACGACATAGTCAAAATCATTTGCCACCATCTCGATGACTTTTTTCAGATAAGCATTTATCGCACAATAGCAGCCTGCAGCCTCAGGCCTTCCAATTGCCAGAAAAGCAAAGCCGTTCTGCTCTTCAATGGCATCCATTATCTTGAACTTGGCCTCAGCCAAAATATCCTGAGTATCCCGTAGTTTTCCCGTTACATCATCTGCTACACTTTTTCTGATCTGATCAAGGGTATAAGAAGATTTTGCCCCAAGTGAGATCAAAAGCCCCACTGCAGGGTCAGCATCAATTGCCAGAATTTTAGAATCTTTTTTCTCTTCAGTAAGAACGCGCACTATTGCAGCACAAAGCGAAGTCTTCCCCACGCCTCCTTTGCCTGTAAGTGCAATTACGACTGTATTAGCCATTTCTCCCCCTTAGTAGACTTTTGCACAAAGAATATATTAATATCATAATACAATTTAGTTAAATTTAGTACATATTTATGAAAAAAAAGTAAACTTTGTAAATAAACTATGCTATGATTAATTTTAGAAATCTTTGGTATTCCGTTTTATTTGGGGAAACTCTGGACATTCTAAGTCCACAACATAAATAGAGTAGGGGGAAAACATCATATGAAAGATCTCGTTCACATTTTTGAGTTCGAGGACCTTTTACAGGAAGCTGCCAACCCATTAGTGAAAAAAGGTAGAGATGAGGGGCTTAAAGCTTTAGGCTATACCTGTTATTTTATGCCTGAAGTTTTATTGGATCTGCCGGGTTGTTTTTCTGTGCGTCTTCGCGCTCCGCGCTCCACTTCGCCTGAAATGGCAACATACTACATGACAAACAGAACATGCATGTACGGAAGATGCCTTTTAGAAAGGGCTTTAGAGGGGGGCTTTAATTTTCTTGACGCTCAAATGGCAACTGAAACATGTACGGTAACCTGCCGTTTCCAAGAGCATCTCCAGCTTATGGATGTAATTCATAATCCTGATTTCTTCTGTGAATTCACAGATGTACCATTTAAGAAAAATACTAATTCAATTGAGCATTATGAACAGCAGCTCAAGGTCCATGTCCTTGACAAGCTTCACGAAAAATTTGGAATCGATACAAGTGATGAAGCTCTTTTAAAGGCAATTGAGCAGCACAATGAAGTCTGCAGACTCATTCAGGAGATTGGAAGCTACAGAAAGCTTAAAAATCCAACGATCACAGGTTGGGAATTTTCTATCATAATGCTCACAACTCTCACATGCCCTAAGCACCTTATCATCGATAAACTCCGTGATATTGCAGAGCAGCTAAAGACTAGAGAACCGGATGTCAAAAAGAACTATCGTGTGAAAGTTCTTTTGACCGGATCTGAAGAAGATGACCCTGACTTCATTAAGCTGATTGAGGAGTGCGGCGCCCTTGTTGTTGCTGACAGGCACTGCTACGGCTCTCTTCCGGGCCGTGAAGAAATTGTAGTAAAAGAAGGCGAGACACCACTTCGCGCAATAGCAAGACATTATCTTGAAACCAGTATGTGTCCTCGTTTCATGGAGCAGCATATAATGCGCGAAAGGAAGCAGTATCTGGCTGACCTTGCCAAGGAATATGACGTAGACGGAATCATCATTTCGCAGATGAAATTCTGTGAGTACTGGAGCTATGAGCGCACGATCGATACTCTCATAATTCCAAGAGACTTTGGTATTCCTGTATGCTCCATCGAGAAAGAGTACGTCAACAACGCTGTTGGCCAGTTAAGGACCAGGTTCCAGGCCTTTGTAGAAAGTATTGAGCTTAAAAACTTACGTAAAGAGGGGGCCTAAGACATGAAACTATCAGAGATAAAAGATACTTACAGGAAGCTTTTCGTAGTGGAGAAAAGCCCTGAGGAAAAGAATAAGCCAACGGATCTGAAAAAAGAGCTCAAGGACTTCTGGTACGGAAAGCCTCATGAAGAGAGAAATCTTGGAAAGCTCTATGTTGACGGCACCGGTCTTTACAAACACCGTGAATGGCGCGGTGTTAAGGACACCATGTACTACTTCAACATGATCTGGCTTTACAACTACGCTCATATGGTAACCGACATAATGAAGTATGGTGGTGAAGGTCCAAAGTCACTTGTTGATTTTGCAAAAGGAACCTTCAGATACAGATGGATGGGCCAGACTTATCTTTCCGTTATGCACTGGTTCGACAGAGGTCTTGAGGGCATGCGCGGAGATGCTCTTGCTGCTTCAGCATGGCACTACAGAGGCATGGTAAGTGAGACAATCCGTCAGTTCATGTGCATGTTTGCTTCAGACAAAAAGCTGCATGGCGGCAAAACTCCTGAAAGATGGAACAAGAACATTGCTCACAACGAAACAGTAAGTGGAAATATCTTTTACCCATTCAGAAAAGAGCTTGAAGATGTTGCTCTTGAGATGATTCCTTACTTCGTTTCAGTTCATGTAAATAACCACACGGTTCTTAACTATATTGATGCAGCGCAGTCCATCGGTCTTCCTGCTGACCCATGTCCAATGTGTCAGGCGGAATACGGACTCTTTGTCCTTGATGATTATCCGGACTACGCTCCCACTATGGTGACTTCCAATGAAGCCTGCGATGGTTCTGTTGCTACTTCAGTTCTTCAGGACTGGTTCCTCAACAGACCTCTTTATGCAATGCCACAGCCTATGAGATACGATGATCCTCTGGTTCAGGAGCACTGTCAAAAAGAGATTGAAGGCTGTTGGAAATTCATCGAGGAACAGTATGGAGTTAAATTTGACTGGGATGAATACGTTAAATGGGCTAAGAGCTTTAACAAGCTTACTGAGTTTGAATGGGAAAAATGGGACGTTGCAGCCAACACCAAGTACTATCCTATCAATGGTGTTGCACAGGCTCTTTACAGAATCTACTATTCTCAGGACGGTGACAGGCCAATCTGGCATGAAATGGATGAGCATGTAAAGCGCATCATGAACAAGACTGTAAAGAACAAGATTGAAACCTTCCCAAAGACAAGGCACCGCGCGATTGCCTGGAGCTGCGCTCCTTTGTACTATTCAAACTGGTGCACCTGGGCTTACAACTGCTGGGGAATCAACTGCGTAATAAACATGGACTCTCTTATGTTTGACCAATACCTCAGAACAGACACTTACGAGCACGCTCTTGAGGATCTGTCCTGGTTCAATGAAAAGGCACCTATGAGAGCCATGGCTGTTGGCGGACACGAGCACATTTTGTCACTCTTTGATTACATGGAACGCTTCAACTGCGATATGGTCATCATGTACGATCAGCTACAGTGCAAAGGAATGCAGGGCATCCACGGCGTATTCGAAGATGAATTCAGAAAGCGTAACATCCACGCAATCTGGGTTCCTCATGCTCTTCCTGATAAGCGTACAGTCTCCAGAAAAGAGATCCGTCGTATCATCAACGATTACATGACAACAGTAATGAGAGAAACTCCTCTGGATCCTTCACTTCTTGATTTCGACGATGACCAGAGCTGGTAATCAGATATAACTAATTATGATAATGCTCAAAAATAAGCTTTGCTAATAATTGAAATTCACAATTATAGAGCTACAAAATAATAACAAATTCATAAGGAAAAACGATATGAATAAACTGACAAAATTCTTCTTTAAAATATTTGGAATCTTCGCTGTCATCTATGGAATTCTCTTTGCAGTGTTCTATTATGACCTGGACGGCAAATTTCTTTTTTACATCTGGGAGCCAATGATGATAAAGCGTTTCGACAACATGAAGCGCAAAGACAACACTCTCACTCCTTACACCAAAAAAGAGAATGTTTCTGAAGATTTCTAAGGTATGCGTTTTAGTTACTTCATCTCACGCATCTAATAAATAGAAAAAGCCATTTGAGTGTGATCTACCCACACTTAAATGGCTTTTTTGAACTTATCACTATAAAAATCCTCAGGAACTATGAAACTTGAAGTTTAGGCAGTTAGATCCTTTTTCAAGACTATTTTTTCTTCTGTTCTGAAATCCTCATAGAATCCTTGTTTCAAGAAAAGCTTAATAGCTGTATTGTCGATTGCTATATCATCATACAGAACAGATATCCCATTTTCTTTTGCCGCAGAACAGAGTAGTTCAAGCCCTTGGGCACCATACCCTTTTCCACGATATCTTGAGAAAACAATGACATTAGCAACATATCCATCATACTCGGGATCGTAATGATAAGCTATTTCACCTACAAATTTATTATCGTCTTTAAGATATCTATAGTATCTTTGATTATCATGGTTAACAATCCAGTAATCATACCACCCAGCCCATCTTTCTTTAGGAAATGGAATTGTTCCGCCCCATGCGTGATTGTACGACATGGTTTCTTCATCAGCCATAAGGCTTTCTCTGAACCACATATCTTCTAGTGATGGTGTAAATAATTCAAGCATTAATCTATGTGCCTCCGCATATATTATTTTTCATACGTGCATAATCATACTACATTATATGTGGTAAATTCAAAAAATGTTGACTAGTCTATTGCATAAATGTATAGTCTAAAAAAGGAAGCAACCAGTCTAATTGCTTCCTTATAGATCTAAATTATCATAGAATACCCATATTTACAGAAAAAATTTCAAACTCTCAGGAATTCCATAATCAGTTTTTGATAATTCTTCATTTTGATTATCAAAGCTTATTCCTAATCCTTCTTCTTGCAACCTCTACTGCAGCAAGACTTGATATGGATGCAAGTATGATCAGCAGCAGGAGTTCAAAGTCGTTTCTCTTTTCATCATATGCCGCGCTCCTTGCTACTTCTTCTTCCGTAATTACCTGGATTTCATCTACAGAATCCTTTTCTTCATTTTTCTCTCTTTTAAAGTTCTGATCTCCAACAACATAGCTATATGTCGCCTGTAGAGTACTTTCCTCTTTATTTTCTTCTAATATTTCTTCTGAATCGTTCTTACTACTATTATCAGCTTTTTCTCCAATATTGACCCTATTACTATCTTCTGCTGTCTCTCCGATACCGCCCGTATTGCTATCTGCAACACTTTCTTCTACTTTCTCTAAAGTAACTGCATTTTCATTAGCAAAACAATCAATAGGATTCACAATCAAGCTTACAGCAATTGCAGTTCCAACTACTTTTATAGCAATCTTATATAGTAAACAGTTCTTTCTCATTATCTCGCTCCTCACAATAAGATAGATTTCCCCACATAAATAAGGGTACCATTCTAAAATAACAAATTCCATCATATTGCGTCAGCTTTTTGACTTTTTATCAACTGTTAAGAGGACGTTTATATTTTTTTAATACACCTGCTATTGATTTTTTACTAAGTTGAAGTATTCGAAGTTTCTGTGTGTATCTTACAACAAAATATAATCACCACTAAAACACCCGCAAAAAAATTTGGTATAAGCCTTGTACTTATACCAAATGTCATTACTTTTTATATGCGTAAGTAAGTTTGGATAAATAGGAACGGTTCAAATAAATTGATCTATGTTACGAATGCTTTCTCCGATGGAGCAAGCATTCTTCAGTTATCAGATCATCCTTTATAGACCAAATCACATGATGATAAATATACGTATTGGAAGCAATACTTTCATCATAAGAAAAGTTTAGATTGCGGCTGAGTACGCCACCATTGACTGAACCTGAGGAAAACGCCTTGTCAGCTTTGCCGACGGTGAGGATGATGGGAACAGTAGATTTTCTCTCACCGTCGAATTCAGCATTGTAGCGTTTCCCTCAGAACCCGTCAATGGCAAGCACCTACGGTGTGGCTGGGTGTTATGCCTCAGGCTCTGACTCCGAGAACAGTAGGGGTGGCTACTTTCAAAGATGTATGTGACTATATGTCTGCGTCTTTCAATGTAAAGAGAGTGAAGATTCTGTTTTGGAAATATAGCCTGATTTTTGAGCTTACGACACCATGCGACAAGGTTTTTGACTTGTGATTTTGGGCATATACGGCCTTATTTGAGATTACCACACCATTATATAGAGATCATATGTCCTCATTTCACTCATCCAATGGATGTGGCAATCCATTTTTTCTCGTATATGCCCAGTTTCACTTTCTGAAAATACTGTCGATGGATGTGTTAATTTAAAAAATATGACTATATACCCAATTCGCTTTGACAATCCGAATTTTCTATGTTCCATTCAGTCCATATGATCGTGAAGAATAATGGTTTGGGCATATGGCGCTTTGTAAAGCTTCCAGCCACCTCTGATTTTTACTATTTTGGGCATATAGCAACTTTTTACGAGGCCAGCCACCCCTCACGAAGTTAAAATGGGCATATAGGCTGATTTCAAGCCTCGGGCCACCCGTAAAAAGGTGGCTGCGGCCGGATTTTTACCGTATATGCCCAATCGCCTGCGATGAAATCCATGATGAGGGGTGGCTGCAAGCCTGATATCCGGCTATGAGCCCAAAACCTGTTTGATTGCAGGTGGCTGAGCTATTAAAACAAGCTATATGCCCAAAGGTAACGCTTTCGGGCTCCCTAAACTGATACTTGTATAGTGTACACATATAAACTCCCTTTAGCCCTGCTTTCACATGCGGCATACGGAAGCCGCGAGCCCATGTTCCCTAGAAACTAGCCGCTTCTGCTGCCACTGAATTCAGAGTCCGAGGCGCCTTCATCCCCTACTGTTCTCGGAGTCAGAGCCTGAGGCAATAATCCCCAGCCACACCGCGAGGTGCTTGCCATTGACGGGGTCTGAGGAAAACGCTAAAATGCTGAATCCGACGGTGAGAGAAAATCTACTGTTCCCATCATCCTCACCGTCGGCAAGGCTGACAAGGCGTTTTCCTCAGGCTCAGTCAATGGTGGCGTACGCAGCCGCAATTAATTACCAATTTCTTAAGCCTATACATAGAATAACATGGACGGTTCTAATGACTTATAAAAACAAGTCATTAGAACCGTCCCTCTACCTCACTCACGCATATACAAAGAAAGAGTATTTTGCGATAAGTAAAACTCACGCAATAATACTCTCCCTGCCTAAATATCTGATTATACTTTTTAAATTAGAAAATAGGATATTCGCAAACCTTAGCAATCAATCTTTATTACAGCCCCTGTAAGATCTGCGAACTTTAAGCTTCCGGTAAATGTCTTTTGCTCTCCCATCATGTCAGTAAGTGTTATCTTGTCCCCATTAACACTGATAGAACTTACATATTCCATAAGGATCTCATCAGGTTTCGAGTCTCTGTAAGCTGTTGATAAACACATAATTTATCACTCCTTCTCTTTAGAAGCACATTCGCAGGCTTCTCTTAGTAATTCATTACCCTTTTTAAAGAATTCCGCCGCTTCAAGGACCTTTGCTGAAGCTTCCCCATTTCCGAAATCTTTAAGTTTATCTGCAACCTTCAAAAGTTCTTCAGCGTGAGCCTCATTGTGGGCACTCATGTGATTTAAAAGAGCTACTGCCTTTTCTTTTGTCTCAATCCCTCCGTGCTCATGGTGATGATGCTCATGTTCGTGCTCACTCCCATGTTCATGATCATGATGCTCGTGTTCTCCCATTTTTGTAACCCCCTTTTATATAATTTTTAATTATTAAAATCAAATACTATATTAAACTTCTCATCAAAGGCCAGCTTTGCATCGAAAGGAGTTCCTTTCTTGCTGATAAACCCTGAGATCGTGTCAGTCTTCTTCTCATTGATAAGCTTAGCAAACTGCTCTTTATCTATATCAATTCCTGCAATCTTACCAACAAAGAAGTTGCATCCCTCGTCGCCCTTTTTGTAGTCCTCACAGCGATAACCCATGTGACCTTTAATGATAGGCTTGCCACAGATTGGGCACTTTAAGTCTTCTAAAACTTCGTCCTCATTTTCAAAGACAAACCTTATGCCGGTTACCTTGCCGTCTTCATCCTTACTAAGAGCAAGTGCCGCCTCAAACTTCTTGCCACTCTTTGACTTAAAGCCGCTTATCTTGGAAGTTATACCGGCCCCCAAAAGCTCTTTAACCTGAGCGTCTTTTAGCTTAACTCCCGCAATCTGTCCAATATTGAACTTACAGCTGTTTTCAGGGTCATCCCTGTTGTAGTTCTTGCAGCCATAGCCAAAAGATGTCTTGATTATCTCGCCGCCACAGACCGGGCACACTACATCCTTGACTACCTGTGCTTCAACATTTTCGAAGTCAAAAGAAATCTCGCTCTTGCCTTCTTCATTTTTCTTGAGCACAAGGCATGCATCAAATTTCTTATTGGTCTTGCCTTTAAAGCCTCTTATAGTTGATGTATGTCCCTCTTTTAAAAGTTCGATCACATTTGCTTCAGAGAGCTGTTTAGATGCAATCTTTCCGATAAAGAACTTACAGGATTCAGGATCCTCTGCTCTAAAATTCTCGCAGCCAAAGCCTATGCTCTTTTTTATGATTCTGCCGCCGCAGTCAGGGCAGACAACATCTTTTAGATAATCAGGTTCTATGCCATCAAAATCGAACACTATTGAAAGCTTTCCGTCTTCAACAGTCTTTAATTCAAGCTTAGCGTCAAAGCTCTTTTTATTCTTACTCTTAAAGCCCTTTATGACATCTGTCTTTCTCTCATTTATAAGAGTCCTAAGAGTCTCTATATCAAGCTTTTTGCCTGCTATTTCACCGATGCTGAAATAACATGGATTCTCTTCTTTAGTCCTGTTCTCGCAGGTGATGCCATAGCCGGTCTTTATGATCCTTCCGCCGCAAGCAGGACACTTTAAGTCCTCCACATATTCGATAGGAACATCTTCAAAGTCAAAGCTAATAACAGGCTTTCCATCTGCATCCTTGGCAAATTTAAGGCTCGCGCTGAACTTCTGTTTCTTCTTACTTGAAAATCCATCGAGCACATCAGTCTTGCCTTCAGTCAAAAGCTTTTTGACTTCATCCTCGGATAAGTCTCTTCCAGCTATCTTGCCTATACTAAATGAGCACTTTTTGGTCTCATCAAAATAGTTGCTGCAACCATATCCAAATGAAGTTGTAGTGAGCTCGCCTCCGCAAACAGGGCACTTTATGCCGATTGGCTTTCTTGAAGCCAGGCCCTTTGCTTCTTTACCTGTAAACTGATTGATATGATTAACAATATCGTGAGTGAGGTCTTTATCTATAAGCTTACCGGTCTCACGTCTGATGTAGTCCTCGAGCTTTCCTCTGTACTCCTTTGCATCAACTGAGCCGTTGTAGATACCCTCAAGGCCTTTTTCCCAGCTGGCTGTCATCTCCGGATTAAGGAGTGTTGGCACAGTCAGATAAACAACCTCGTAGATCATCTCTCCAAGGTTCTCAGGCGTTATGATCTGGCTCTTACTCTGGTTCAGATACTTTATGTCGATGAGCTTTTTGATGATACCTGCCCTTGTAGCTGCAGTTCCAATGCCCTTCTTTTTGATCTGTTCGCGAAGTTCTTCATCTTCTATAAGATTTCCCGCATTCTCCATAGCTATTACAAGGTCACCGGAAGTGTATCTCTTTGGCGGCGCTGTAGCGCCTTCCCTTATATTCATGCCATTAACAGATATGGAATCTCCCTTGTGGGCTGTCTCCACAAACTTAATGAAATCCTCTTTGGATATTCCAACATCCTCTTCATCAGAAGCATTATCTCCTGCCTCACCCTGGCTGTTCTCATTATCGCCTGTATTTTTCTTCTCTTCAGGTATTCCTAAAACAGCTCTAAATCCAGGTGCTGTCATAACTTTAGCTGAGGCAAAAAACTTCTCCCCTCCAACATCTATCTGGAGTTTAGCTGTCTTATACTCTGCTGGCGGATAGAAAATAGCCAGAAATCTCTTACATATCAAAAGATATACATTCTTTGAAAGAGGTGACAAAGAGTTAATGGCCGCTGTCTGTCCTGTAGGAATGATCGCATAGTGATCAGTTACCTTGCTGTCATCTGTGTAATAGGACTTCTCTATTCCTTTATACAAACCATTTTTTAGGACATGCTCAGAAAAACCTGAAACCTCTGCTACTCCTGACAATCCCTTTACATTCTTATAGATTTCTTTTGCCACAGCTGTAGTAAGAACTCTGGCATCAGTTCTGGGGTATGTTGTGAGCTTCTTCTCATAGAGCTCCTGAGCAATATCAAGGGTCTGGGAAGGACTTATCTTAAACCTCTTTGTACACTCAGCCTGAAGCTCTGTAAGGTTATATAAAAGAGGCGCTTTCTTTTTGGAATTACCTGTCTCAATACTGTCAATTACAGCAGGCTTTCCCGTCAAAGAATCAATTAAAGCCCTCGCATCCTCTTCCTTTTTGAATCCGTTTTCTTTGTATAAAAGTGGGGACTCAAAAAAGGCTGTTCCAGTAACAGCCTTCCACTCAGCAAGTATATTTGCGTCAGAAAAAGATCCTACGATCCTGTAAAAAGGAGTCTTAACGAAGTTCCTGATCTCCCTCTCTCTTCTGACAACCATTCCCAAAACACAGGTCATTACTCTGCCAATGGCAATGGCTGTGTATGACTTTGTGGCAGCTGCATCGTTTATAAGCTTTCCGTATTTAACTGACAGGGCACGTGAGAAATTGATACCAAGGCTGTAATCCTCGATAGCACGCATGATTCCTGACTCTCCGAGGAGTGCATAATCTGACATAGGCTTTGCCTCTGCTATGCCTCTTTTAACCTCTTCGTCAGTCATTGAATCGATCCAGACTCTCAGCTCAGTCATTCCATCTCTGACACCGCCGTAGTTTCTGATGTTCTCCTCGATGGTCTGACCTTCTTTTCCCGAGTCGCCTGCCCAGTAAACAGTATCGATGTCATCTCTATGCAAAAGAGAATTCACAAGCTTATACTGATCTGCACTGGCCTTAATAACGCCATACTTATAATTTACAGGTAGAAACGGTAAATCTTCCAGTTTCCACTTTTTGTATTTTTCATCGTATTCTTCAGGGTATACCATCTCCACAAGGTGACCAAAGCACCAGGAAATTACGTAATTATCATTCTCAATATACCCGTTTTTATTACCGGAAACATTAAGCACTCTGGCAAAATCTCTTGCCACAGATGGTTTCTCGGTTATGATAAGTTTTTTAGCCATTTGTTAATTCATCTATTCCGATCAACCGTATCTTGCCAGATGATTTCATAGATGCATCCGTTAGCCACGCATCAAATCCTGCGGTTGAAAAGAAATAGTAATAATCTCCCTCAAGTCTTGCTAGTCTTGCGCAGGATTCAAGTTTATCCAAATCTGAATGTGTGATCTGACTCTGCCACTTGCAAAGACACAGCGCTGTATCGCCCGTATCACTTTGCAAGATGATATCAATATCACCATCTTTTCCGAGCCATTGCCCATCATCCCCGATTTCAAATGGGAAAAGACCTTTTTCTTCGGATCTAAAGATATATTCTCTGCATACAGCTTTGAAACTTTCGTTTGCAAAACTTTGAATACCTGCAGATATAAATATATCATAAAATTTGTCAGTCGGCATTAAACGCAGACTACTTTCGTTTGGAAAAATGAACTTAAAATAGAAATTCAAAAGAGGGTCAGCAATCTTGTAAACACCCTTTAAAACATTCTCTCTGCCTGCATTTCCAAAGGAATAACCCTTGCATGCAAAATCATGGTGAATAAGGGTTTTCAGATACACTGATATCTTTGCTCTTGAAAAGCCTGTGGCATGGTACAAATCATTTAGCTTGTTAACGCCTCTGGCCATCTGAGACATGATCGTATTATAAACAGCTGTCTCCCTCAAGGTATACTCCGTAAGCCTTTTTGGTTCGCCGTATAAAAAGCTCCCGGAATCAAGGAAGTTCTTACAGATATTCTCCTTAAAGGAAAGATTATCATCAAAATACTTCCAAAGAGCCGTCTGCCCGCCAAGCACAGAATAAGTAAGAACCGCATCGCGATAAGACATTTTTGGAAAAAAAGCTCTCATTTCTGAGAAAGGCAGTGGCTTTATCTTCCTGAATCCCGCAATATTTCCTGCAAGATTTCCAAGATTTGCCACCATGCTATTCTCAACCCAGTTAATGTCCCGGCTCGCCAAAATAACAAGAATCTGTTTCTGTCTTCCGTTCTCGGAAAGCATCAAAGTAAGCTGCTTCATAAATTCAGAAGCTTTGCCAACGACATTTTCAAAATCATCAAAAACCAGGATGAGTGGAACCTTAGTCACGCCGTCAATAAGTGCGCTAAAAAACTCTTTAAAATCAGGGAACTCAGAGATCTTAACCCCATTTCTTCTAAGCTCACCTGCCCATATAAAAAGCTGCTCCCTCTCTGATACGGAACGAGCAGTGAAAAAATAATGTCTTCTGTTTTCTATGAATTTTGTCAAAAGAGGCGTAACCTCAATATTCCTGTGGCCGTAGACCACAAGAATATTGGAAAGTCCGCTCTCATAATATCTGTTTAAGAAAGATAAATCTTCTCTTCTTTGTTCTTCCATAGCCCCACAATTAAAGTACTAAGCATTACTTTTTATTTATGTATCCACTTGCTTTAAGGAGCTCAGCGCACTCTACTGCTCCACCTGCTGCTCCACGAAGTGTATTGTGTGAAAGACCTACAAACTTGTAATCGTAGATTGTATCCTCACGAAGTCTTCCGATGCTTACACCCATGCCGCCTTCATAGTTAACATCCAGAGAAATCTGTGGTCTGTTGTCGTCCTGCATGTACTGGATGAACTGCTTTGGTGCACTAGGAAGCTGCAATTTCTGTGGAAGTCCTGAGAAGTTTACAAGCTTTTCAATAAGCTCTTCCTTAGAAACCTCTTTCCTGAACTTAACAAATGCAGCAGCTGTATGGCCGTAAAGAACAGGGATTCTGATGCACTGGCATGTGATCTTAACATCATCAGCAGGAACGATCACGCCGTTTTCAATCTTACCCCAGATTCTAAGTGGCTCTTTTTCTGACTTCTCTTCCTCTCCAGAAATGAAAGGAATAACGTTGCCAACCATTTCAGGCCACTCTTCGAAATTCTTGCCGGCACCTGAAATAGCCTGATATGTTGTAGCAACAACCTCGTATGGCTCATATTCTTTCCATGCTGTAAGAGCTGGTGTGTAGCTCTGGATTGAACAGTTAGGCTTAACTGCGATGAAACCATTTGTTGTGCCAAGTCTCTTTTTCTGGAACTCAATAACATCCATGTGCTCAGGGTTGATCTCAGGAATGATCATAGGAACATCAGGAGTCCATCTATGAGCGCTGTTGTTAGAAACTACAGGTGTCTCAGTCTTAGCATATTCCTCTTCAATGTGCTTGATCTCATCCTTAGACATGTTAACTGCAGAAAGGACAAAGTCTACATCCTCAGAAACGCCCTTTACATCTGTAACATCTTTTACAACGAGGTTCTTTACAGACTCAGGAATTGGGTTATCCATTTTCCATCTCTTGCCTACTGCTTCCTCATAGGTCTGTCCGGCAGAACGTGGGCTTGCTGCAATTGTAGTTACTTCAAACCAAGGATGATTATTGATAATATCAATAAATCTCTGTCCAACCATTCCTGTTCCACCAAGAACTGCTACTTTCAACTTGTCACTCATAATAAAAAACTCCTCCTTAATATTGTAAGCACCGTTTTTCATGAAGCGGCGCATATAAACATTTTCAGTCGATACTATTTGTAAATTTACCCAAGGCTATTTATGAACTCATCATTCAGCTTAACTATCTCAGACATGCATTTTAGACTTGGCGCTCCGATAGTTAAACGCTTGTTAACACATGTCTCCAAGCTGATTTCTTCATATATGTCATTATCGAATAATTCAGAAAAAGATTTAAGCTCTTCTATGCCAAGATCATCAATCGCACAGTTTTTTTCTATGCAGTATAACACAAGCCTTCCGATTACTGAATGGGCATCTCTAAATGGCATACCCTTTTTTACCAGGTAATCTGCTGCATCTGTGGCATTTGTAAAGCCAAGCATTGCGCTTCGTTTCATGTTATCTTTGTTAAACTGAAGAGTAGATAACATCTGTGTAAACAGGATCAGGCAATTTGAGGTATTATCTACCGCATCAAAAAAGGCCTCTTTATCCTCCTGCATGTCCTTGTTATAAGCAAGAGGAATGCCCTTCATGGTAGTTAAAAGAGTCATCAGATCGCCATATACTCTTCCGGTCTTTCCTCTTACAAGCTCTGCAATGTCAGGATTCTTTTTCTGAGGCATTATGCTTGAGCCAGTCGAATAGGCATCATCAATAGTTACAAATCTGTATTCATTGCTGTTCCAGATAATGATTTCTTCACTAAATCTTGAAAGATGCATCATTACTGTAGAAAGAGCTGACATAAACTCGATCAGATAATCTCTGTCCGAAACTGAGTCCATGCTGTTGAGGGTAGGCCCCTCAAACTCAAGAAGCTGCGCAGTATATTCCCTGTCCAAAGGGTAAGTTGTTCCGGCCAAAGCACCAGCTCCAAGCGGACAATAGTTCATTCTCTTATATATATCCTTCATCCTGAGAAGGTCTCTTTTAAACATCTCAAAGTAAGCGCCGAAGTGATGTGCAAGGGTAACGGGCTGAGCTTTCTGAAGATGGGTAAATCCCGGCATATAAGTCTCAAGGTTTTCTCCCATGATGCCATTAAGCACCTTCAATATATCTTTCAAAAGACCTGTCACATGCTCTACTTCATCTCTCGCATAGAGCCTCATATCAAGGGCTACCTGATCATTTCTGCTGCGGCCTGTGTGTACCTTTTTACCGGCATCACCGATTCTCTCTATAAGATTCGCTTCAAGGAAGCTGTGAATATCTTCATATTTGGTAGTTATTTCAAGCTTGCCACTCTTTACATCTTCCAATATTGAATCAAGACCTTTAACTATGTCTTCCTTCTCTTGCATTGTGATGATGCCCTGTTTTGCAAGCATTTCAGCATGAGCCTTGCTGCCCTTTACATCGACTTCCAGAAATCTCTTGTCAAAAGTAATAGAAGCATTAAAGTTCCATGCAAGTTCATTTATACTGCCTGTAAATCTTCCACCCCAAAGCTGTGCCATCTTCTAATCTCCGATTCGTTTTACTTTGTCAGATTAAAGTCTTAAAAAATTATAATCCTAACTTAACATATATGAAAAGCCCCAAAATCAATAAAATATCAACAAAAATTTCAAAACTATAATTTATTTCTTGTGTAGAAAAGACAAATGTCCGTCACATAAAGACACTTTGTTCTATTTAGTCCTCACAACATTTTTCTAATTCGCAACATCTGGCGAATAAAATATGAAAATTCTATTAAAAAAATGTGTTGAAAAAATGAACTGTAATAGTATACTTGTCTCTGTCGGGAAAATAAAAAAGTATTTGGAGGAAATTTTATAATGGCAAAAGTAAATGATGAAGCAAAGATGAGGCTCCTTAATGAAGCATTCGGAGCAGGGGAAAACTATCTTGCAACTTCTTATGCAGTTACAATTCCTGGTGTCAACGTATTTTCAATGTTCGGAGCTATCGGTTATATCATCGGAGAAATTGTAGATAAGGATGGTTTTAAGACAAGACATAACGCTTATCTTGGTGTTACTGCTACAGGTGTCAATGTAGTTATTCTTGATGGCCTCAACAACTCAAAGATCAAAAATGCGATCAAGTTCAACTTTGCAGAGTTATCTGATGTCAAGGCAATTGACAAAAAGACATTTGCATCTCTTTACATGGTAAAAGATGGAAAGAAATGCACTCTTCAGCTTCCTAAGAAAATCCTTGGTGCAAAGCTCGCAACTCAGAAAGAGGATGCTTCAGCTGTTGTCGCAAGAGTTAATGAACTCACTTCTGCTACAAGCGTAGCTTAAGTTTCATTTACAGAAACACAAAAACAGAGGCTGTGAAATAGTGATAACTCACTTTCCACAGCCTCTACAAAATTTTTCACTGTAGCTTTTTTATATCAAACCGCTGCTATCTCTCTTGTAGCGATCACGCTTACTCCAGTTCCTGCAACATCTTCTATAAGTACATCTCCAATATGCGCAGGTGCACTAACAACAGCCGCGTCAATATCCTTCATAACTTCAAAGATCTTGTCCTTTGGAATATCGCTTGCTGTTTTTACTGATACTCTCTCTTTATCTCCACCGGTTATTCTGATGGTGCTTGTGACAATCCTGGTGGGATTAACAACTTCTTTTCTTGCATATATATCGCCCTTTGGGCAGGTATTTCCAGCGACTTCCAAGACCTCTCCATTTTCCATAGATACAGTCAGCTGGCAGCCCATAGGACATCCTATACAGGTAAGTTCTCTTTTTTCCATCTCCAATACCTCTATTTCCCTGATCTTATTAAATAAGCTTTCATAGGCTTACTCATTTTCAATCTTAACCGTTATCTTCTTAAGACCGCTATGTTCCTGAATCTGACTCTTTCTCAAAATGATCTGTTCCATTTCACCGGGAGCCATGATCCTCTTCTGGTTATGCATGATGCGTTCATCATCAAAGTAAACACTGACAAAAGAGTTCTTGTAAACATCACCGACTCTGAATCTTACTGTCAAAAGATCATCCATACGTTCAGGGTTGATTGAACTTGGAACTGTATATCTCGCGCCCTCTGTTGCAGTGATTTCAATCGTTTCTGCGCCACTTTCATCCTTACAGCCATCATTTATGTACTTAACAGCGTTCTGGCCTGCTCTTTTTGCCTCTTCAGAAACATAGTCAACAAGGTCATGAACGTGAAGAACGTTACCGCAGGCAAATACGCCCGGGATATTGGTCTCAAGGGACTCATTTACAACAGGACCTGAAGTAACAGGGCTCATCTTTACTCCTGCTGATCTTGAAAGCTCATTCTCAGGGATAAGTCCGCAGGATAAAAGAAGTGTATCGCAAGTGTATCTCTCTTCTGTACCCTTGATTGGCTTTCTATCCGGGCCAACTTCTGCGATAGTAACGGCTGTCACATGGTCTTTTCCCTCGATGTCAACTACAGTATGTGAGAGCTTAAGAGGAATTCCATAGTCATCAAGACACTGAACTATATTTCTCTTAAGTCCGCCTGAGTAAGGCATAAGCTCAGCTACAACCTTTACCTTTGCACCTTCAAGTGTCATTCGGCGAGCCATGATAAGTCCGATGTCGCCTGATCCAAGGATAACAACCTCTCTTCCTGGCATATATCCTTCAATATTTACAAGTCTCTGAGCTGTTCCTGCTGAAAAGATACCTGCCGGTCTGTAACCCGGAATATTGAGGGCACCTCTTGGCCTTTCTCTGCATCCCATGGCAAGGATAACTGCCTTGGCTGCTATCTGGAAGCATCCGTCATCTTTATTTATTGCAGTTACAACCTTGTCTGCTGAAATATCCATAACCATGGTATTAAGCTTATACTCAATACCAAGATCCAAAGCCTTTTTGATAAATCTATAAGCATATTCAGGACCTGTGAGCTCTTCCTTGAAAGTATGAAGGCCAAAACCATTGTGGATGCACTGATTTAAGATTCCACCAAGTTCATGGTCTCTCTCAAGGATAAGTATGCTGTCATTTCCTGCCTCTTTTGCTGCTACTGCGGCTGCAAGTCCTGCAGGACCACCGCCTACAATTACTATGTCTACTGTCTTCATGATAAACTTGCCTCCCCTTTTGTTCTCTCAAGGACAATGTACGATTTGCCGCCACTCTTGGTTATCTTCTCGTAAGGGAGTCCCAGTTCTCTATTGATTATTTCCATTGTTCTTGGGCTGCAGAAGCCTGCCTGACATCTTCCCATTCCTGCTCTTGTTCTGCGCTTTACCCCATCAAGTGAGCGGGCGCCGAGAGGTCTGTGAATCGCCTCAAGGATTTCTCCTTCTGTTATGGATTCGCATCTGCATACGATTGTTCCATAAGCAGGGTTCTTTTTGATGAGCTCATTCATCTCTTCAACAGAAAGTCCCTCTGTCTTTGTGATTCCTTTTCTTGTTCCGACCCAGTTCTCTTTTTCAGTTAAAGAGAGCTTTTCTTTTACCATTTCTCCAACCATCTTTCCAATAGCAGGAGAAGCTGAAAGTCCAGGAGACTCGATACCTGCAACATCGATAAAGCCAGGTGCATCCTTGACTTCCTCAATCACAAACTCATGTCTCTCAAGATGAGCACGAAGTCCTGCAAAAGAAGTAATGACATTCCTCATAGGGAGATTTTTTACATTTTCACTTGCCTTTGAAACTACTTCATCAAGACCCTGTGCTGTTGTATTGTTGCCCTCTTTGTTCTCAAGGTCGATTGCTGTAGGGCCAACAAGGAGGTTGCCGTGAACAGTAGGTGTAACGAGTACGCCCTTACCATACTTAGTAGGCTGAGGGAAAATAGTGTGTGACACATATCCTCCAACCTGCTTATCAAGAAGGCAGTAATCTCCGCGTCTCTCAATAATATGCATCTTGTCGCTGCTGACCATGTTGTGGATCTCATCAGCGTGAACACCTGCGGCATTTATAACCATACGGGTCACATATTCACCATTGTTTGTTCTTAAATGCCAAAGGCCATCCTCACCTTTTTTGATATCTTCAACTTCAGTGTTGAATCTAAACTCAACTCCGTTTACATTGGCATTTTCAGCCATAGCTATCGTAAGTTCAAACGGGCAGATGATTCCGCCTGTAGGGGCAAATAAAGCGCCCTCTACGTTATCTGAAAGATTAGGCTCCATCTCAAGAGCTTCCTCTTTTGAAAGAATCTTAAGACCTTTAACTCCATTTTTTACACCTCTCTCATAGAGAGTCTTAAGGCCATCAAGTTCCTCTTTGTGAACGCACACAACCATGGAACCGTTTCTCTTAAATGGGATATCAAGATCCTTTGAGAGCTGATCCATCATCTCATTTCCTTCAACGTTGAGCCTGGCCATAAGAGAGCCTTCTTCAGCGTCAAACCCGGCATGAACTATGGCAGAATTAGCCTTTGATGTGCCTTCGCATACATCTTCGCATTTTTCAAGCACACATACGTTAGCCTTGTATTTTGATACTTCTCTGGCAATGGCGCTTCCTGAAACCCCTGCGCCTATTATTAGACAATCGTACATATTTACCATCTCCTAAATTAGTTTTTTGCCCAACCGCGTGTTGAAGCAACAGCCTGTTTCCAGCCCGCAAGCTCTTTTTCTCTCTTTTCCTTATCCATTGAGCTCTTGAACTCTTTATCTACAGACCAGTTATTTAAAACATCCTCTTTATTTTTCCAGTATCCAACCGCAAGACCTGCAAGATATGCTGCTCCCATAGCTGTAGTTTCAACGCAGCTTGGCCTTACAACATCTGTATCTATAATGTCTGACTGGAACTGAAGCAGGAAATTGTTCTTGGAAGCTCCACCGTCAACTCGAAGACTTGTGAGCTTATTTCCTGTATCAAGCTCCATGGCTGCAAGTACATCTGCAGTCTGGAAAGCCAAAGACTCAACTGTCGCCCTTATAATGTGGTACTTATTTACGCCTCGTGTAAGTCCTACGATTGCGCCTCTTGCGTAAGGGTCCCAGTATGGAGCACCAAGTCCTGTAAATGCAGGAACCACGTAGCATCCGTTTGTATCTTTAACTCTTGTTGCAAAATATTCTGAATCAGGTGCAGAATCAATTGCTCTGAGCTCGTCCCTAAGCCACTGGATTGCTGCTCCTGCAACATAGACTGAACCTTCCAGCGCATATGTGACTTTTCCATCGATGCCCCATGCAATTGTTGTCAAAAGATCATTCTTGGAATAAACAGGCTTATCTCCTGTATTCATTAGCATAAAGCAGCCGGTTCCATAGGTGTTCTTGGCATCGCCCTTGTTGAAACATGTCTGTCCAAAAAGCGCCGCCTGCTGGTCGCCTGCAGCTCCTGCGATCCTAATAGGTCCTCCAAAGAACTCAGGATCTGTCTCGCCATAGACGCAGCTTGAAGGCTTAACCTCAGGAAGCATGCTCATAGGAATATCAAGGATCTGGCAAAGCTCCTTATCCCATTCCAATGTATTGATGTTAAAAAGAAGTGTTCTTGAAGCGTTAGAATAATCGGTTACGTGAACCTTTCCCTTTGTAAGCTTGTAAATAAGCCAGGAATCAACTGTTCCAAAACAAAGCTCGCCATTTTCTGCTCTCTGTCTTGCTCCATCCACATTATCGAGGATCCATCTGATCTTGGTTCCTGAAAAATAAGGATCGAACTTAAGACCTGTCTTGCACTGGAATTCCTCCACGATTCCGGGTCTTTCAGCTTTCATTTTTTCTGCAAAATCAGCAGTTCTGCGGCACTGCCATACAATGGCGTGTGTGATGGGCTGTCCTGTCTTTCTGTCCCAAACGATAACAGTCTCACGCTGATTTGTTATTCCGATTGATGCTATATCTTCAAATTTGGCGTCAATCTTATTCATTGCCTCTCTTGCTACAGACAACTGTGTCTGCCAAATTTCGCTGGCATCATGCTCAACCCAGCCTGGCTCCGGAAAGAACTGTGTGAATTCCTTTTGAGCACAGGAACAGATCTCTCCCTTTTGATTAAAAAGGATACATCTGTTACTTGTTGTTCCAGAGTCCAAAGCCATTACATATTTAGCCATTTATTACTCCTACCCTTCCCCAAAAAATCTTAAATCATGCTATTATGATAAGTCTATATTGTGCTATTTGCAATACATTCACAATATTCTAGCTCTATTTTTGTAGCATTTTAACAAAAAGATATATTGGTTTTTGTTGGAAACCAATATATCTTTTTTAGTTTTCTTGTGCTATCAATCTGCTTCGATTGCTTCGTAAGCAGTATAGTAAGTTTCTATCCTGTCAAATTTGTAATAGGCATCGCCTTTTATTGTGGCAAGACTCCCCGGATTTATACAGACTTCATCAATGTTGTGTGGAATAAGCCAGATGCAGTCCACAAGCTCATCTCCGTCAAAGAAAAGAATGTAGGCATCAACCTTGACCTTTATGTCTGAAGTATTGTCGGCCGCTAAAATAACCGAGTTGCCATCCACCTTCGTGTAGACGAGAACCTGATCAGTCATGTCCTTTTCGTAGGGAGTTCTTTTGGTAATGGTAAATTCATACATTGATGGGATCATGCCATTTAAGTCGCTCTTATCAAAACGCCCCTCAATCACGAACTTGGCCTCATCAGGCACCACCTCCGATGTTCTCTCCGAAACTGCCAGTTCATTTCCCTCGCTGTCTCTTGCTGTGAACATGCACTCATATCTGAATGTTTCTCCTGTCTTATTCTGGAGTACAATAACAGGATTACAGTTGTGATCGTCCTCTCTGAAATACTGGGCAACTATGATGGTTCCAAGAGGAAGTCCGCCATAGGATGGCATGTCATCATCTGAAGCCCCTACGAACCCGCTTACAGGCTTTGTCTCAAAGTCTTTTTCTATATCTTCAAATTTCTCAAATATGTTTTGAGGATAGTCCCTGTAATCAAGGGATTCCTCTTTTTCCTCTGAAGTCCCTGCACTGCTTGCAGCTGTCCCGCTTACATATCCCGGCTTGTCCTGAACAACACCGTCACTTACGTAGTAGAGGTCTTCACTTTCTTTTTCAGTATCTTCATTCTCTGTTTGGGCTGTATCTATGGACTCAACATTAAGATCCAGATTCTTTTTCCCTTTGATAAAAGACATATCGAATCCCATGTTGGAATAATTCTCATATATTATCTGTTTCCAAAAAGGCATATCCGTCCCTTTATCAAAAGGTAACGAAATACCGTAGCAATTAAGATACATGATAATTGGAACAAGAACTCCTACCAAAGACATACAAAGAGCTCTGACTATATTTATTGATTTTTTTTGTAAATAACAATAAATACTCAGACAAAGTGCAATTATTGATGGAAATATTCCGACTAAAGCAAAAGATGACAGAAGACCAAGTACAGATAATAAAATTGTAATTACAAGCAATTGCATGAAATTACCCCTCATTTTATGTGCATATTACACAAAAGTTATTCTCAAATAAATGTCAATACTTGTATCTATATTTTTTTATACTACAATATATTGTAGTTAGAAAGTGTATGAATTTTCGTTTTTTGAGGAGGGTGTGATTATGAATAGTGTTGCTACTTTGGAGGCTTCAGACCAGCTGATAATACGTAGCATTCTTCGTTCTATGGCCAATGAACACTGGTCAGTTGCCGAAGCACTGGATGAGTATGATATTCCCGAGGATCTTCGTGATGAATATGAAGCTCAGATAGAAGCCTGCTTTGTTGATTGAAGCAAGCTTCTAACCGGATCATACGTTATAACATTTCAATCTTAAATACGACTGGCATTTCGCTCTTGTAATCTGTTTTTAAGTGAAGACCATCGTCTTTTCTTTCAAAAGTTACAGGGCTATCGTTTGCCAGCACTTTGATGCCTCTGATTATACCTGAAAAACCGGTAGAACTGGCGGCATCTTTTTGTGTACCAAGGCTCTTTACTATGTATTCACCGTTATCAGCGCATTTGAGAACATGTACATAGATATTGCCATGTGCTACTGTGAATCTGATATCTTCAGGAGTGTAGTTTATCTTCTGCTTATCGGTAAACTGTCCGCCAGCCATCTTGGTTGGTCCTTCTTCTGCTACTCTGTATGGCTTTGAATTATAGATAGCTTCGCCGTTTTCTGAGAGCCACTTACCTATTCCAAGTAATGTCTTTTTATCTTCATCAGAAATTGTCCCATCAGGCTTTGGTCCGACATTTAAGAGCATGTTTCCGTTCTTGGCAACAGCATCAATAAGGTTACATACTATTTCCTCAGAATCTTTGTACTCATTGTCGATTGTATAGCACCAGGAGCGTCTTCCTATGGCTGTGTCTGTCTGCCAGATAAATGGCTGTGCCAGTGCCATCTGTCCCCTCTCCACATCAGGAACCGCAACGCCAAATGGGAATGCATCGTGCTTGTAGTTGATGACACCAACCTTTCCGATCTTCTCCATTTCGTTGTAATAGTAAGCTGCCATCTCTCTAAGGTATGGCTTTAAACATGCCTCCTGGATCCACCAGTCAAAATAAAGAACTTCAGGATGATAGTTATCAATGATCTCTTTTGTCCTTAAAAGCCAGTCCTCCATAAACTCTTTTGTTGGAGTAGGCTCAGCATAGAGGTCGTAATGATCCTCAGGCTCTTTCATTGCAGGCCAGTAGAGGCTGTCCTTTGTAATAGAATCATTTATATCACTCTCAAAATCTCTGCCATGGCTCATAAAGAACCAGTGCTCGATTCTGTGTGATGAAGCACCAAGTCTCATGCCCTTCTTCTCAACACTCTTTTTTAATTCTCCAAGATAATCAATCTTTGGTCCCATCTCATAGGCATTCCATTTTGATATCTTGCTCTTGTACATCTGAAATCCGTCATGGTGCTCTGCTACAGGAACTACATACTTTGCTCCTGCCTTTTGAAAAAGATCTGCCCATTCATCTGCATTAAATTTCTCAGCCTTGAACATTGGAATAAAATCTTTATATCCAAAATCCTTATGAAGGCCGTAGGTTTTAACATGATGTTCAAACTCTCTTGTGCCCTGAATATACATATTTCTTGAATACCATTCATTGGCATATGCAGGAACGGAATATATTCCGAAATGGATGAATATACCAAATCGTGCATCTGAGTACCACTGCGGCACTCTGTAATTTGATAGTGAATCCCAATCTGCTGTGTAAGTCATTTCTTTCTAGTCCTTGCTTTCCCCTTTTTATTTTTCTCTTTATCTTCTCGTAAAAGATCCATTCCAACATCGTAAACCTTACCTTCAACGGCATCAATAAGCCAATTGGCCATAGATATGCCATTTTGGGTAAATGCGGTGAAATGAAGCTCTCTCACACTGGTGTGAACTGTTCCTCCCATGGTAATAAGCGGCAATTTCCAGTCGTTTATGAAAATGCCAAAAGATGGTGTTATACTCTTTAGCTCTTTTACCATCTGAATAAGCTGGTGATAGTACTCATCCTGCACTTCAGAATCTGTCTCATACTTTCTACGGATAATATCGTTGTAATAAGCACTTAATAGATAATCTCTGGTGGAACTTGAATATAAAAATTTAAATCTGTCCCCATACTTGGCATAAAGAGCCTTATACCAGTCAAGGGTTATGTTATCACTAACTATCGGCTTCCAAAGACTTTCCTTTGTCATCCAGATATTTTTAGCTGTCTTTCTCCAGTTTTTGTAAAGGAGCTGCCCGCTGTCGGAAAAAACCGTGATATTCCTGGCGTTTGGATAATAGTCATCAACGATCTCTCCAGCCAGGGCAGGAACCGCGAAGGCACCTGCTGAATTACCGGCTATCAAAAGCTTTGATGGTGATGGAAAGAGCTTTTTAGCCACTTTCATACTCTCGCGGAAGTTTACGTATCCATGGAAATGAAGGACTTCATCCTTACCATCTTCTGATTTATATGGATAATCGTTGTTTCCGATATGGAAATCTCCTGTGGCATAAGTTATTACCACAAAGCTCCAGTCCTTAAAAGGATTTTTATCTGATGCTATGTCGGTTATACCAACGTTTATATTCATAAGCTGGGTAAAAGGCCTTAAATTATTCCAATAATAGTTTGGAAGACCTGCCGCAACTTTGCCCCCTGTAACAGGTCTTGCTGCAGTGTACTCATTCCATGCTACCCCGCCTCCAGATAAAAAGACGCACAGCTTATCCGGATCAGCTTTTTTAACATAGATATAATACTCAGAACCATCTCCCGAAAGCCCCCTGTCCAGAGAGACTCTATACCAGGTCATATCCTTGGGATCATCAGGAAGTTCATCCGCCAGTTTGTTGCGGTCCTCCATTACCTTTCCAATGGAGTTCTCCACGAAATCTCCCACCCTGTTTGCAAAGACGATTCCTCGTTTGAAATTGCTTTTGTTAAGTCTGTTCTTTAAACTCATGAAACACCTATTACACTTTGTGATGATATACGGATTGCTCCGCTTCGCTCTCTCAATCCTACAAGCATTCGGAATCCGGCACATATGCCTACTTCCTCATGCTTGTTAGGGGCACCAGATTAAATATGTTTACTCATGCAAGCATGAACACATATTTAATCTGTGACACCTATATCATCACATATTAAACATTTTTTCTGAAGCATTCTTAAGGTCACCGAACCTGAAGATGATAACTCCTGCAAAAAGGATTAGATATATCATCACGCTGGTGACTGCAGGCCACGGAACCTTATTCATGCCATTTTTGATAAATAAAATCTGGAGAAGCACCATCACAAGATCAAGTACCAGGTAAAGAATGTACTCATCAAGCCTTAGCTTTAATACAAGGGCTGTAATAATTGTTGCAATGACGAGCCCTATAAGCGTCAGCGGTATCATCCACGCAAAACTCCACCCATAAAAACCTGTATGAAGATCAACATAAATATCTACAACAATAGCGACTATTACTTCCCATGTTATTACCTTTATCAGGTTGTTTCTAAGATACATGGTGGTTATGATCGTGATCCATCCTGCCAGAATTCCCAGCATAACGGGACTGATAAATGAGAACTTATTCTCAGTCATGATATTGATGGTTGCAAAAACAATTTCAGAAGCCACAAAAAGAAACGTGCATACCTTCAAAAACGTGATATTACTGATCTTTTTTCTTCTTATTGTTGGAAAAGAAGGACTTGCTTCACCTTCTATATTTTTAAGTTTCCCCTGGCATAATGGGCAACAGCTCTTATTTCCTCGTATATTAACTTTACACTTTGGGCATATCTGCATCAGTCACTTACCTCCTCATCATAGTCATTTGACCCAAGCTCAACTTCTATTCCCTGCTCTGACAGACATCTAAAGAAATTAAGCATTACTCTGTGGGTCTTAAATGGTGAGGCTTCGCCAAAGGTCATCTTATCGCCAAAAGAGCATACTGTTACCTGCTGTGATGCAGCGGTCATAAAGGCACTGAATCTGTCTATATATTCCTCAACCTCCTTGGGCATTTTGATCCTTCCAATGTTTGACATGGAAGTTGTTACACCCTTTTTGGCAGCAGCATCAAATCTTCCGATCGTAAAATCCTTTATAGGAAGTGGAACCACTTTAACGGCCAGATTGTGCTCAAGAGCAGAATAAGAATTCATGGTCTTTTCAATATTCTCAGCTGAGAGTTTTTCCTTAAAGGCTTTGTCAACAGGCTCTATTATCGTATTCAGATTGCCATCATAATTAGCAGGATCATAATCGATATTGATAACGCCAAAGAAATTCCTGGCTGTTCCGCTGTGATAGAACTGTCTCAAATTTACAGGAACACTTACCACAACATGCCTTTTCTTTTGACCGCGGTTCATACTGAGTATCGCAGCCTTAATGTAGATTGCAACGCACAAAACGCCAACTGTTGTGTTATGCTGATGTGCAAGTTCCAGGAATTTACTGCTTGATACCGTTCCTTCAAGAAGATGCGGAAGGAGGTTTTCATCAAGCTCACCGCTTACCTGATATGCCTTAACAGCTGACATCTCCTTAAGCTGCTTGAGCCCCTTTTGCTTGCTGTAGTTATCAATGAATGCATCAACATTCTTTTCTTCCACAGAAAACTCGTCAACAGGCTTGATATCCTCGCTAAGTGAGTGTTTCAGCTGAAGGTAACGGATAATAAGAGTCTTAAAGAACATGAAGGCTCCGGTTCCATCCGCAAGAACGTGGAACATTTCAAGATTTATTCTTTTATCAAAATAGTTAACTCTGTATAAAAGATTTTTATGCCCCGGAATATAAAGCGGCATGCAGGCCGGTGTGTGCTCAAGCTCAACAACAGGCCTTAGATCACTATCCTCAAGGTAATACCAGAAAAGTCCCCTGTGAAGGACACAGTTAAAAAACGGAAATTCATCGATAGTCTCATCAAGAGCTATCTGAAGCATGTCCTTTTCAACTTTTTCTTTTAACTCGCATGTAAGTCTGAATACCCTAGTATTTGCTCCTCTCGCCGTAGAAGGAACAATCTTAGCGGCATTATCCAGTTTGTACCAATTTTTTCTCTCCATCAAAACTTTTAATCCTTATCTATAGTTTATAAATGCTCAATTCTTTCGGTCACTATATCCATAGATGCTCTGCTTATCCTATAGATAACATCCTCCAGTGAAATGAACTTTTTCCCTCTTATAAATTTGAGATATTTGGGTTTAAATCTCATCTTTATGCCCTTTGGCTCTATTCCGCTGTTGACCTTTTCTTCAATTGTACTGCAGGTATCAACAGGGTCGTGCGCCAGGCTCTTATTTAAAATGCAAAGAAGTGTTCCCGCTGTCCTTACAAGTCCCTCAGCGTTGGGGTCATCACTTACGTCAAGTGATTGCAGCGCTCCTACAGACCACTTCTTTAAACTATGATATATTCCGTACTCACAGTCAAGCTCTACAAGCTTTTCATTGGTGGAATCATAGAGCCACACTTCGTTCCCCTTAACGAACATGTCGCTGACTATAAAGAGCTCGCCCTCAAACGGGAACTTTATCCCCACATTTGAGCACCCGGTCAAAAGAACATTCGCATTAACTTCTGCAACATAGTCACCAAGGTCAGTCTCAAAGCCCGTGGTATCTGCAACCATCTCAGGCTCTGACTCATACCTGATATCTTCTTCCTCTTTTTCTTTCTTCTCTTCTATTCTCGCATTCTCATCATGCTTTATCTTATAGGAATAGAACAAAGGAGTCTGGACTGTAAACCTGTCACTGCCGCATTCCTCAAAAGGCCCTGCAACAGGGAAGCGCCCTCTTTTTCTGCCAAAATAGTCTGTATCAAACAGGATAGAGCTTCCGTCAGGATTTTCAAATCTCTCCTCCGGTTCAAAGGCAAGACCTAAAGAATCCGAATTAACAGGAACTGTAAAGTTCCTTGGAAGATACTCATAAAGATTGGTATGAAGTGTATACCTTCCCTCTTCTTCATCCACATAAAGGCTTATCTTGTGTCCCTGATCTATGTGAGCGGAGGTCTCAAAATCACAGCTTCTTGCCCCATTAAAATATGCGTTTCCTCCAAAATAAACCGGCAAATGATCATAGTACAGATCATTTGAGCCCAAGGTCTTTCTTGCGTTTTTGCCAAATCTTCCAAAGTACTCAGAAGGACTTGGATAGGCGTTGTAAGGAATGGTTCCGCATATAAAATTGTTGCGGTCTATGGTATCAGCTTCTTTTGAAACACAGTAGTCCAAAAGGTCCTGTCTTATCGGCTTTTGGACAAAAATGTTGTTATAAAATCTCGCATCACCGTGAAGTATTGTCATAAAGCCTGCAATCTTCGTTGAATGTGGCACATGATATGGAGTATATCTGTTTGTAGCAAACTTTTTCCCGCCATTGTCTGTTCCATTTCCAACATAGGTAAAAGAGCCAGCTATAAGGTTGTGCACAAAGGCTATTCCCTGAGTGCTGATCCTTGCTGCAATATCAGACAAAAGCAGATTGTGATCAACAATCGTCGGCCCATGGGAAACTTCGATAAAGATATCTTCTCCCAACGAGAGCCCGCTTTCTATGACAGTTCCCTTTGGCGGAACATTAGCGTGAAGGAAGTTCTGACTAACCCTTGTTCCCTGTGCCTCCCAGTCAAGCCATATTCCTCTTGTACAGTGGTCAATATGGTTTCTTCTTATCTGGGTGTCTATGGCAGCGTGGAACTTGATGCCTCCAATCTCTGCACCTTCAAGGTTATGTTTATTATTTATATGATGGATATGATTGTCCTCGATGATTGAGAAAGCACATCCCATGTGGCCTACAATTCCTGCCTGTCCGCAGTCATGTATATCACATCTTCTGACAATGTGAGAGCCAATTGTTTCCTTGTCCCAGCCATCATTAACTGCCTGGCATACCGCATCTCTCTGGGTCTGCGTGCCATCTTTTAACCAATAAGAAGTCCACTTGTTGTTATTGCCCTGCTGATAATACTTTCCAAGGCTTATACCAACGCATTTTGACTCAGCTATCTCACATTCTTCTATGATCCATCCCTTTGACCAGTTAGGCCCTACCATTCCTTCCTGCATGGCTGTAGGCGGTGCCCACTGAGTCGCAGCATTTCTGATCATAAAACCACTTACTGTGATATAATTCAGGCCCTTTTTCTCAGGGAAAAAGCACGCCCTTCTGACAGAGATCTCTACATCCTCCTGATTTGGGTCTTTCCCCTGGAAATTGGCATAGATGACTGTATCATTATCCTCCTGGGCTGTAAACCAGACATACTCTGAAAAATCAGGGTCCCAGGAACGCTTATCCTTATTGGGATGCATGCAAAAAGACAGATCAAATACTTCAGTCATTGATCTTCCGTTAAGATATAATTCACCTGTGTGGGGATTTTTATCTGAAGTCTTGAACCAGTCTCCTGCAACTTCAGAAATATATGGATTGTAATCTCCGAAAAAGCTGTTTGGAATCCTGATCCTCCAGACATTTTCAAAGGCTTCAAAGCCCTTTAATTCTTCGGAGCCTGTGATCACAGCTTCGCCCCTTGATGTACTCTTATAGACGATTCTCTCTTTTGCGGTGCCTGAGTTTTTAGGTCTTACCCACTCTCTGTATATACCGGGAGCAACCAGGACAGTGTCACCAGCCACTGCTATATCAGCTGCTTCCTGAATAGTCTTAAAAGGATGATTAACGCTTCCGTCACCGCTCCTAAGCACATTGCCCGCTACGTATATCTGCATATTCCCCCTCCTAATAACACTGTGTTCAGTTGCAAGGTAATCCCAGAACGTATATATCCGTTTTAGCTGGCGCTCCCGCTCGGATAAAAAGCGTAGCGGTACTAGGATGATAAAAAACATCATCCAAGTACCGACGTTTTTATACGCAGCAAAACCGGATATACACTTTTCTTAGCTTACCTTGCAACTGAATCTATTCTGTATTCACAGACACAAATATAGCTACAATACTAGTATATCACTAAAAATGTATGCTATACTTACTGATAATCCAAAAAATAAAAAAGTATACAAAAATATCAAACAATGTTTTAAAAAAAAGGATAATAACTATATGGCACGAATGAAGTTTATATATGCGATTGCGATTATTGCAGCACTTATGATAGGGGGATTAATCATCAATTTAGTAAGTTCATTATTTTGATAGTAAAACATAAATCCAGAAGTGCCCATACCTTTGGATAGAG
>JAEEGH010003950.1_pt1 | contig 38422 bp, 32 predicted proteins | sample 9134181 | NCBI WGS metagenome assembly JAEEGH01 (sample SAMN16246544, study PRJNA631951) | gut metagenome | biome: gut microbiome; feature: rumen; material: DP-attached | host: Bos | place: Iran: Karaj | collected 2018-10 | reverse complement strand
ATGAAGTACATTCTGGATGAAGAAAATCATGTAGGCATTGACAGCTTTGTGATTATCACCTTTACCAAAGCGGCCGCTGCGGAACTGAAAGGCAGGATCACCGCAGAGCTCTCACGTGCCGCTGCTTCAGAAGAAAACGTATCCCCCTCTCACCGGGAATATCTTCGCCGTCAGCAGGCACTTTGCATGCATGCGCAGATCGGCACTATCCATTCTTTCTGTGCTTCCGTTCTGAGAGAGAACGGGCATGTACTGGCGCTCCCTTCGGATTTCCGTATTCTCAGTGACGAGCGCGCAGCCGCCATCCGGGAGAGAACGCTGGAAAAGCTCCTGAATGATCGCTATGCAAGAATGCAGGAGCATCCGGGGTTTGAAGAGATGGTGAATTCTGTCGGTATCGGGCGGAATGATCAGAAGCTGGCCGAGCTTGTCCTTCAGCTGTATGACAAAATGCAGTGCCATGCACATCCGGGTAAATGGGCGCAGGCACGCCTGAATGAACTGCGGGGAGAACCCGGTGATGTCGGGGAAACGTTATGGGGGAAGGAAATTCTCACCTATGCTTCCAATGTAGCTTCATACTGGGCTGAAGAGCTGGAGAGAATGATGTCCGCTGCCCGCGGTGACGCCTCTCTGAGCAAAATATATCTGGCCTCTCTGTCCGAAACTGCGGCCGGTGTGCGTGAGCTGGAACGGCGTACGCATCTGGGCTGGGAAGCCGTGCGGGAATGCCCGGATATCAGCTTTCCCAGAATCGGCACAGTCAGCGGTTATGAGTCAGAACTGAAAGATAAAATCAAGAAGCGCAGAGAAGACTGCGGAAAAGCTATGAAGAAAGTCAGGGGGCTGTTTTATGCGGATTCGGAAGCTCTCAAAGCGGAAATGCGGCAGACTACCCCTGCCATGGAAGCGCTTCTTCAGCTGACGCTGGACTTTGAAAAACAGTTCATCGCAGAAAAAAGAAAGGTCTCCGGCCTGGATTACAGTGATCTGGAGCATGAAGCAGCCCGTCTGCTGATCGGAGAAGACGAACAGCCGACGGAAATTGCCCGGAACATCGCTGCCCGGTATACGGAAATTATGGTCGATGAATATCAGGATGTCAGCCTCGTGCAGGATGCCATTTTCCGTGCCGTATCCCGGGAGGGCAGAAATCTCTTCATGGTCGGGGATGTGAAGCAGGCGATCTATCGCTTCAGGCTCGCCGACCCGGAAATCTTCAATCAAAAATACCGTGACTTTAAAGTTCACGGGTCAGAGAAACCGGGCGAAGAGTCAAAAATCTTTCTGCGTGAAAACTTCCGCTCCGGAAAGGAAATCCTGAATGCCGCCAATGCTGTTTTTTCCCGCTGTATGTCCTCGGCACTGGGGGAAGTGGATTATGATGAAAATGCATCTCTGATCTTCGGCGCCAAAGGGCGGGAGGAAGAACAGCCCCTCCCTGAAGTGGATTTGTTTGCGCTGCCTTCGGATGATGACAGTGAAACGGACAAAAATGCCTATGAGGCAGCCTGCGTGGCCGGAAAAATCAGGCAGCTTGTCGCATCCGGCACCGTGACAGAGGACGGAAAGCGGCGGAGTATTCAGTACGGCGATATTGCTGTTCTGCTCAGAAGTGCCAATAAAGTCGGAAAAGTGTACTGCAGAGAACTCAACGCAAGGGGAATTCCGGCAGTTATGGAACAGGGCGGGGATTTCTTCCGGGAAAGAGAAATTACTTTCCTGATGGCCATGCTGCGGATCATGGACAATCCCGCCCGTGATGTGGAACTGGTTGAGGCGCTTTCCTCACCGGTGTTTTCATTCAGTGCGGATGAGCTTGCACAAATCCGCTCCTGCAGCCGCAACAGCAGTTTCTGGGAAGCCCTGCGTCTTTATGCGCATGATCATCCGAAGGCGGACGCTTTCCTGCAGAAACTGAATGCTTTCCGTTCAGCCGCACCGGATAAAGATGCCGCACAGCTGATCCGTATGCTGGTGACAGAAACGGATATCCTGCCGGTGTGCAGCGCCATGCCTGACGGAAGAAGGCGGATTGCCAATATTCTGCAGATGATCCGTATTGCCCAGCGTTTTGAAAAGGACGGCACCTACGGCCTGCATCGTTTCGTCCTGTATCTGGAAAAGCTGGAGAAAAAGAATGCCGAACAGAGCGTCACGGTAAACAGCGGCTCTGCCGTAAAAATCCTGACCATTCATAAATCCAAGGGGCTCGAATTTCCTGTTGTGTTTCTTTGTGACACAGCGCGGAAGTTTAATAAAAATGATGCAAAGGCGGCTGTGCTTGTCCATCCTGTGCTGGGGCTAGGCCCTAAACTGGTCAATATGGAGCAGCATACAACCTGTCCTACCCTGGCCAGAAAAGCGATTGAACTTCGCGTAAATCGCGAAACCCTTTCGGAAGAAATGCGCCTGCTGTATGTTGCTCTCACGCGTGCCAGGGACAGGCTGTTTATGACCGCTGCCGTGAAGGATCCATATGATTTCGTGGAAAAGAAGCGCGCCTTGCTGCCGTTCCCGGGCGGGATTCTGGAAGCGGAGACGCTTTCTTCCGCAGCTTCAACAGCCAACTGGCTGGTTCTGGCAGCCCTGGCGGATGAAGAGAAACACCTGAAAATAAACATCGGATATGAAAAACCCGACGAATTTGCTGATACCGCCGCAACAGAGGACAAAAAAACAGGCAGCAGCCGTCTGCTTCCGGTTCTGGAAAAAAATCTGAGTTTTGTGTATCCCTACGCCGGAGCGGAACAGCTGCCGTCTAAGGTTACGGCAACGGAGCTGAAGCATTTGGAAGATAAAGAAGATTCCGAATCGGCAGACCTGGTGAAGCCCGGGAAGGAACGGCAGGTCTTCCTGAAGCCCGACTTCTTCCGGGAGGATAAACCGGCAGCGGGAGCCGAGCGCGGAATAGCCACGCATCTGGCTCTTCAGTACATGAATCCGGATAAGGCGGACAGTGAAAACGGGGTGCGGGAGGAAATAGAGAGGCTCAGGGAAAAACGCTATCTGACAGAGCGGCAGGCAGCATCTGTTGATGCCGGGGCCATTGCCGGTCTCTTCGGGTCTTCCCTTGGCCGACGGATCCGCATGGCGGACCGCGTCTGGCGCGAATTCCGCTTTTCCATCCTCTGCAAAGCCGGCGAGCTGCTGCATAGCGACAGTGAAGAAGAGATACTTCTTCAGGGCGTGGTGGACTGCTGCATTGAGGAAAACGGCGAGCTTGTTGTAATTGACTACAAGACAGACAATGTTCATACTGAAGAACAGATCGAACAGCGCCGCACCCTCTATGAAAGCCAGGTAAAAGCCTACACCATGGCTCTCAGCCGTATTTTTTCCATGCCGGTCAAAGAGAGCGTGCTCTACTTCCTCTCCTGCGGCCGGACAGTTACCATTTCTGTCTGAAGAGTTCAGATTTTTATAACAGGTTTGGGAGAAATGAATGAACAGAGATATGTGTGTGCCTTGCGAGGAGGGGATAATCAATATAAGAGTCGGCGCGATCATTCTGAAAGAGGGCCGGTTTCTTATGGTCCGGAATGATCAGGCGGACTATTTCTACTCCGTCGGCGGAAGAATCAAATTCGGAGAAACAGCAGAGGAAGCTGTTATCCGGGAAGTGGAAGAAGAAACCGGCACACGGATGAAGATCGATCATCTGGGCTTTGTACAGGAAAACTATTTCATAGGAGATACTCCTCCAAGGCTGGGTAAAGTATATTATGAAATATCGTTTTTCTTCTATATGGATACCCCGGAAAACTTTGAGCCGGTCTGCCTCAGCTTTACGGAAAACGGGAATCAGAAGGAATATCTGGAATGGGTTTCACCGGATGAACCGAGAACCATCTTCCCGGATTTCTTTCGTACGGAGCTGGATATCCGGGACAGAAATGTGAGGCATATGGTCAATGACGACCGTAACTTGTCTGAGTAATATCTATATACAAAAATAAAACACCGCCTGAAATAATGAGGCGGTGTTGTTTGTCGGGATAGATATTACTTAATGCCGTACTTCTTGTTGAATTTATCAACACGTCCGCTGGTGTCAACGAGTTTCTGGCGGCCGGTATAGAACGGATGGCACTTGGAGCAGATTTCAACGGTGATGTTCTGCTTGGTGCTGCCAGTCTCATAGACGGCTCCGCATGCACAGCGGATAACTGTCGGCTTATAGTTGGGATGGATGCCTTCCTTCATTTTCATTACACTCCTGTCTTGGGCTGCCTTGATTTGCCTGCAAAAAGGGCATAGTTACAAGGCGCTTTGCTATCATAACACACCGGGTGCCGGATTGCAAGAGTTTATTTGAATCAGTTCAGAAAATCCTTCAGTTTTTTGCTTCTGGACGGATGACGCAGCTTGCGCAGTGCTTTCGCTTCAATCTGGCGTATACGTTCACGCGTTACGTTGAATTCCTTACCGACTTCCTCCAGGGTACGGGAACGCCCGTCAACAATGCCGAAGCGCAGTTCAAGCACTTTCTTCTCACGCGGAGCCAGTGTCTCAAGCACTTCCTCCAGCTGTTCGCGCAGCAGAGAGAAGGAAGCTGCTTCGGCCGGTTCGGAAGCATCTTCATCCGGAATGAAGTCTCCGAGATGAGAATCTTCCTCTTCACCGATCGGGGTTTCGAGGGAGACAGGTTCCTGTGCAATTTTCAGGATATCCCGGACTTTGTCTACAGGCATATCCATCTCCGCTGCAATCTCTTCAGCTGAGGGATCATGTCCCAGCTCCTGCAGCAGCTGGCGGGAGACACGGATGGTTTTGTTGATGGTTTCTACCATATGTACGGGAATACGGATCGTCCGCGCCTGGTCAGCGATTGCTCTGGTGATAGCCTGACGGATCCACCAGGTGGCATAGGTGGAGAATTTGTAGCCCTTTGTATAGTCAAATTTCTCCACAGCCTTGATCAGACCGAGGTTGCCTTCCTGAATCAGGTCGAGGAAAAGCATGCCGCGTCCGACATAGCGCTTCGCAATCGACACGACGAGACGGAGGTTAGCTTCTGTCATGCGCTGTTTGGCAGCTTCATCGCCGTCTGTCATGCGGGTAGCCAGGTCAACTTCCTCTTCCGGAGTCAGAAGAGGTACTTTGCCGATTTCCTTGAGGTACATGCGTACAGGATCGTCAATGGCATAGGCATCTGCGAGTGTCTCGGTATCGGAATTGAGTTCCTCTTCGGTAACTTCTTCGATTTCTGCAATTTCTTCAATTTCAGGCAGCAGATCATCATCCAGCGGAGGGAGTATATCCACATCCGGAATATCGATATCGATATTGTTGGCTTCCAGATCCTCGTAGAATTTATCAATGGCCTCTTCGGAGAGACCGAGCTTTTCGAGAATTTTCAGCTCGCTCTGGGTCAGCTTCCCGTTTTTCTTGCCCTTTTTCATCAGGTTTTCAATCTGCTCTTCGGGGGTCTTGGGAGGCTTTTTGGCCTTGCGGCCGGCTTTGTCGGATTCGTTGCCTTCTTCCGGATTCTCTTCTTCCGGTTCGTCATCGATGTCGTCGGGGATGTCAGGCAGGCTGAGTTCTGCGTCTGCCTGTTCCAGAAACAGATTTGCTGCTGCTTCCAGTTCTTCCGGAGTCATTTCAGATGTGAGTTCGATGTTTCCGCTGTCGGTTTTCTTTTTTGCACTCATGATGTGTATCCTTTCCCATTGTTCTTCAGCCTGTCTGCGAGTGCCCGCAGATCCGGCTTTTCTTCGTGGATTTCCTGCTGTTGTCTGATAGCTTTGATGTAGTCGCTGAGAGACCGGCCGGCATTGGCCATGGTCTCCGGTTTTTCGAGTATACTTACAAGCAGATTAATCTCCTGCGCGCTGAGCTCATCTGCAAGCAATGTAACGGTAATGGCACGTTTCTGTGCAATTCTCTCCTGCAGTACGGTAAAGATATGTCCGAGTGCTTCGGAGGTGAAATCTCCTCCGGAGAGAGAAGAGGCAGCACTGCTCAGAGAAGGATCGAGATAGAGCAGCCGCACAACTCCTTCTTCAGCAAGTGCGGAGGAAGGGTTGCTGTATCGCAGTGCTCTGTCAGCCGGCTGTACCGCAGCAGCGGGACGGGATCCTTTTTCAAATTCTTTTCGTGCTGCTTTCAGCAGGCGCCCTCTGCGCTGTTCAACCTCTTTCTGAACTGCATCTGCGCTGATGCCGGCCAGTTCTGCAATCCGGGCGGCATAAACCTGCCTTTCCACAGATCCCGGGAAGCTGGCTACGAGCCGGGTAGCCTCGTGAAGATAATCTACTTTCTGCTCCGGAATGCTGAGATCATAACGGCTGCGGATATTTTTCAGCCTGTAATCGATCTGGGATTCAGACTTTTCAATCAGATTCCGGAAAGCTCCGGGACCGAATTTTTTAATAAACTCATCAGGGTCTTTTGCTCCTTCCCAGCGCAGCACCCTGACCTTGACATCGAGCTTTTGAAGAATGTCGATAGACCGCTGGGAGGCTTTCAGACCGGCTCCGTCACTGTCATAAGCGAGGATGACTTCTCCCGTATAGCGTGAAATCAACTGCGCCTGCTCATTGGTCAGCGCGGTTCCGAGTGCCGCGACTGCGCTGTCAAACCCGGCCTGATGCAGACTGACAACATCGACATTACCCTCAACCAGAAGAATATATCCGCTCTTGCTTTTCTTGGCCAGATTCAGGCCGAAGAGCAGCCTGCCCTTGTTGTAAACAGGAGTTTCTTTTGTGTTGAGATATTTGGGTTCTCCATCTCCGATGATTCTGCCGGAAAAACCGGTGACGTTTCCTCTCACATCAATAACAGGAAAGACAAGCCTGTTGCGGAAGGTATCATAACTCCCGCCGTTTTTTCCTTTTCGGACCAGGTCGGCGCTGAAAAGCTCCTGCTCGGTATAACCTTTTTCAAGCATGGCTCTTTTCAGGGAATCCCAGCTTTCCGGAGCATACCCGAGGCCAAAGGAAGTGGCGGTAGCTGAAGTTATCTGACGCTGCGCCAGATACTGCCGGGCTTTCTCTCCCCCGGAAGCCCGCAGTGTTTCATGGAAAAATCGTGCAGCATCCTTATTCAGCGCATAAAGCCTTGCCCGCCATCGGGACCCGTCGTCTGTTTCCTGCTGCGGAAGAGCCATTCCGGCTCTCCGGGCAAGGAATTCAACAGCCTCCGGATAAGTCAGCCCCTCGATTTCCATAATGAAGCTGATGACGCCTCCGCCCTTCCCGCAGCCGAAGCAGTGATAGATCTGCTTGTCGGGTGATACGGAGAAGCTTGGCGTTTTCTCATTGTGGAAAGGGCACAGGCCGAACAGATTGGAACCGCTTCGCTTTCCCAGTTTCACATATTCGGAGACAACTTCCGCAATGTCATTGCGTTCAGCCACCTCGGAAATAAACGAATCGTCAAACCACATGTTACTTCACCGTCCAGGCAAAGGGGATGAAAAGCTCTCCGTATTTTTCTATTGCATAGCTGTCAGTCATCCCGGAGATGTAATCACAGGCAGCGCGCTCGGCTCCCTCCAGCAGGGCAATGGCAGCATAGCTCTCCGGCATCTGGCTGGGATCTTCCGAATAATACCGGAAAAGCTTTTCAATAATGCCGTCCACCTTGCGTTCTTCACCTTTGGCTTTCGGGTTGACATAGATGTCGGAATACATATAGTTGTGAAAATACCGGAAGGTATCCTCCATAGAAGGGGAGAAGCTGATATTTCCGTTACGGCTGTGTGTGATGAGATCCGAGACAAAGCAATCAATACGCTGGCTGTTTCTGGTGCCGCATTCTTCGCGGATTCTGGCCGGCACATCATATTCCGTGATAATTCCCGCGCGGATAGAGTCATCCAGATCGTGATTGATATAGGCTATGCGGTCGCTCAGGCGGACAACTGTTGCTTCGCAGCTGTCGTCAGGGGCACCGTGCGTATGGTTGAGGATGCCCATCCTCGTTTCATAGCAGAGATTCAGCCCGCGTCCGTCTTTTTCCAGGTAATCTACGACGCGAAGGCTCTGCTCGTAATGCCGGAAGCCACCTTCCATAATCCGGTTTAAAGCCCTTTCTCCGGCGTGCCCGAAGGGAGTATGTCCCAGGTCATGCCCCAGAGCAATGGCTTCTGCCAGATCTTCATTGAGCTGCAGGGCACGCGCTATGGTTCTGGCCAGCCGTGTAACCTCCAGAGTGTGCGTCAGCCTTGTCCGGTAATGATCGCCTTCCGGCTGAAGGAAAACCTGTGTTTTATGCTTCAGCCTGCGGAAAGATTTTGAGTGGGTGATGCGGTCAATATCCCGCTGAAAACAGGTGCGGATACTGCATTCCGCCTCTTCAATCCTGCGGCCTTTGGAGGCTTCGGACAAAATGCCGTATGGCCCGATGATCTGATGTTCAAGCTGTTCCCGTTCTTCTCGCGGAGAGGCCATTACTCATGCCTCCTTTCCACTTTGATTCTCTCTATGAATAATATACGATTTCAAATCCGGAATTCATTTTTTTTACTGTGATTTTTTTACGGTTACTCTTTTGTTTTTCATGCTCCGTTGGCAGAATACGGAAAAAGGTTTTGCTTTCTTTCCGTTTGGAACTGTGCTATAATATTTGAACCAAAACAAAAGAAAGGGTTACTGTCAGCAAATGTCTTCCTATATCATTGCAACTTCTTCCACTTCCGATCTTCCGCGCACATGGCTGGATGAGCATCATATTCCGTTTATTTCCTACAGCTTTACGGTCAATGACCAGCCTGCCGAGGATGACTGCCGGGAGGAAAGCCGTGCAGCAATCTATGCCGGTATGCGCCGCGGCGATATACTCAAAACTTCTATGATCAACCAGTTTGTGTATGAGGACTTTTTCCGGGAGCTGCTCTCTCAGGATAAGGATGTGCTGTTTCTGGATATGTCCGCAAAGATGTCTGTTTCCTTTGAAAACTGCCGTCGCGCTGCGGAGACGGTTCGCCCCGAGTTTCCCGGCAGGCAGCTGTGTGTCATGGACACCCGCTGCATTTCGGGAGGCCTTGGCCTTCTGGTTATGCACTGTGTTTCCATGATGGAAAGCGGCAGCAGCTTTGATGAAGTAGTTGCCTGGGGAGAAGCAAACAAACTCAGAATTGCACATCGTTTTACGGTGGATGATCTCAATTATCTCAAACGCGGCGGGCGCGTTTCCAATGCTTCTGCTTTGATCGGTTCCATGCTGTCTATCAAACCGGTTCTTTATGTGCCTGATGCCGGCACACTGGATGTTGCCAAAAAAGTTCGCGGCAGAAAAGCAGCGCTGAGTACGATTCTTGACGGCATTCTGCACGATCTTGCACAGGTTGACACAATCGGCCTGGATATGCTTATTCTGAATGCCGACTGTCTTTCTGATGCTGAATGGATTCGTGATGAGGTCAGGAAAGTGCATCCGGACATTGGCGAAATCCGCATCAGCTCTCTCGGCGTTGTCATCGGTGCCCACTGCGGCCCCGGGCTGCTGGCAGTCTTCTATCTCTGCAACGGCAGGACACCGGAATAGGTCAACAGTATGGAGAAGCTGTCCAGGATTGTTTTAAACGGGTAGTGTTATGAACCGGAAACCATCATCTTCCACGATGATCCGCGATCTGACGACCGGCCCTGTTGCTTCCCGGCTGCTGCGGTTTGCTTTTCCGCTTTTCCTTTCCAATGCGCTGCAGGCAGTCTATAATCTGGTGGATATGATTGTCGTCGGCAATTATATCGGGAAAGCAGGGCTCTCAGCCGTCTCCATAGGAGGGGATATCCTTCATCTGCTGACGTTTGTTGCGATGGGTTTCTGCTCTGCAGGGCAGGTGATTATTGCACGCTCTGTCGGAGCCGGCCGGATTGATGATGTGAAAAAGACCATCGGTACAATGTTCAGCTTTCTCCTTGGGGCTTCCGTGGTGATAGCTGCCTTCTGCTATTGCCTGCGCGTCTCTGTTCTGCGCTGGCTGAACACGCCTGCAGCATCAGCTGCCTATACGATGGATTACATGGTTACCTGCATCTGCGGCCTGGTGTTTATCTATGGGTACAATATTGTCAGCGCGATTCTGCGCGGCATGGGAGACAGCAAGCGGCCGTTTGTGTTTATTGCAGTTGCGGCTGTGCTCAATACGGTGCTGGATATCCTCTTTGTCAGATTCCTGGGGCTTGCAGTCTTCGGAGCTGCGCTGGCTACGGTCATCGGCCAGGGAACCAGCTTTTTGGCTGCTCTTGTTTATCTTTACCGCAACCGGGAGAGTTTTGGCTTTGATTTTCGCCCGGTAAGTTTTCTGATTGACAAGGCAACGCTGCTGCGTCTTCTGGCATTGGGAATCCCAATGGCGATTCAGTCTGCGGCGATCAGTTTTTCCAAAATCATCCTGACGTCCTGGATCAATCTGTTTGATGTGACATATTCTGCCCTAGCAGGTATTTTCAACAAGATCAATGTCATGAGCGGAGTCATCTCCCAGTCCTTCACTACAGCAGGGAGTACGATGGCCGGGCAGAATCTGGCCGCAGGAAAGACAAAGCGGGTCAATATGCTTCTTCTCCTGATTCTGGGAATCGGCACCGGGCTGGCAGCTCTTGCCTCACTGGCTATGTGGATATGGCCGGCTGCAGTTTATTCCATCTTCACCTCGGATGCAGAGGTGCTCGCTCTGACAGGGGTGCTGACGCTTCCGATCATTGTGAATTTCTTCGGGGCTGCCACGCGCAGCGTGAGTTTTACCCTGATCAACGGCTCCGGCAGACCGAAGCTCAATCTGGCAGTTGCTATTATTGACGGCGTCTTTGCTCGCATAGGGCTTGCGGCGTTCCTTGGTTTTGCTTTGAAACTGGATTGCTTCGGCTTCTGGATGGGAGATTCTCTCGCCGGCTTTATGCCGTTTCTGATCGGCAGCATTTTCTATCTCACCGGAAGGTGGAAGGAATCACCGCAGGAATAAGTCTGAAAATGACAAACGGAATCAGGCAGCTTTTATTTCCTGGTTCCGTTTTTTTATTCGCATTTTACTGTACCGGAGGTCAGATCAAAAATCCGTTCCGAGAAGGAAACGGCTTTTGCTTCCGGTATGCGGATGCTGAGCGTAATATCAGCTGCATAGTCAGTTGAAAGTATTTCCGCTTCCGCTGCGGCAATTTCCAGCCGTATTCTTTCCAGCAGAGAATAGGGGCAGCGGAGAGTCAGCTCCCGCACGGGGATTACTTCTGTAATTCCGGAATTCTCCAGAGCGTCCTTTGCTGCTTTCGTGTACGCCCGCAGCAGCCCGCCTGCTCCGAGAAGTACGCCGCCGAAATAACGGGTTACCACGCATACGGCATTGCTTACTCCTGCTTTTCGGAAAACTTCCAGCATCGGTATTCCGGCGGTGCCCTGAGGCTCTCCGTCATCCGAATATCGTTCCGCACCGCCCTGAATCAGGTAACACCAGCAGTTATGACGTGCATCACGGTGCTGCTTTTTGACGGCGGCGATGACGGCCCTGGCTTCTTCCTCCGAGCTGACCGGCTCGACAATTCCCAGAAAGCTTGATCGCTTTTCGATATATTCACTTTCACCGTGCCCGGCGGGAACTTTCAAGGCGCTCATAACTCCCAGGCCTCATGCGGTTCCTGCCAGCCGGGAATAAACGGCCTCACTTTACCGAATATCTCAGACGGAACAATGGCATCGATTTCAATGCCGTTTTCCGTATATTCCTGTCGCTCGATGATAGCTTCACGGTTCAGCATATCCGTTAGTCCTGCATCAGAATAAGGAACCATCAGATGCACATGGTGACGTCCGCGATCAACCAGTTTTGAAATCAGGGCGGTAAGAGCCGGCAGGCCTTCTCTGGTTTTCGCAGAAACACAGATGATGTTTTCACCGTGCGGCAGTATTCCCATATAGGCATCGCACTTATTGAAAACACGGATGCACGGCGTCTGCTCGGCTCCCAGCTGGCGGATCAGGTCATCCACGACCCAGGCCTGTTCTTCCCACTCCGGGGAGGAGAGATCAATCACATGCAGAAGAACATCGGCAAACGCAAGTTCTTCCAGTGTGGCTTTGAAGGCTTCTATCAGATGGGTAGGCAGTTTGCGGATAAAGCCGACTGTGTCGCTGAGCAGCACTTCCTGCATTTCATCGACCTGCAGACGGCGTGTGGTAGTGTCCAGCGTGTCAAACAGGCGATTGTTTGCCGGAATATCGGAGTTGGTAAGCGCATTGAGCAGGGAGCTTTTCCCAGCGTTTGTATAGCCTACCAGCGCTACAACAGGCATGGCGTTCTTTTCCCTGCGCCTTCGCTGGGTTTCACGTACTTTTCGCACCTGGGCAAGCTCATCTTCCAGCTTCTGGATCTTTCTGCGGATATGGCGCCGGTCAGTCTCCAGCTGTGTTTCACCCGGCCCGCGGGTTCCGATCGGGGAAGCACCGCCGGAGGCAGTCTGCCTTACAAGGTGCGTCCACATGCCGGTCAGTCTGGGCAGAAGATACTTATATTGAGCAAGCTCAACCTGAAGCTGGCCTTCCCGTGTCCGTGCGCGCTGAGCAAAGATATCCAGAATCAGCCCGGAGCGGTCGAGAACCCTTACACCGAGTTCCTCTCCGAGTACACGCATCTGGGAGGGAGTCAGTTCATTGTCAAACACCGCCAGATCACATTCATTGGCGGCGATCAGTTCTTTCATTTCCCGGATCTTTCCCTCACCGAGAAAACTGCGCGTGTTGGGGGAGGGTAGATTCTGCATAACGAACGCAACAGGTTCACCTCCTGCGGTTTCCACAAGAGCTGCCAGCTCTTCCATGGTAACTTCGCGGGAGCGTTCCCGTTCATCCATACTGGCTGCACTGAGTCCAGCCAGCACAGCTCTTTCTTTCTTGACTTCTGTTTCGTTCATCTAGGCGTCCAGATAATGGCATGCCGCAAGAGCAGCTACAGCGCCGTCTGCTGCCGCAGTGGTTACCTGGCGTACAGTTTTGGTACGGCAGTCACCTGCAACAAAAAGGCCTGCCGTTTCTGTCAGGCAGTCTTCCCCGGAAGCGGCATAACCGGCTTCATCGAGCTGAAGCAGCGGACGGAATGCCTCGTTGTCAGGCATGTGTCCGATAGCAATGAAAAGCCCGTCCACAGGGAGCAGAGTTTCCTTTCCTGCAGTGCTGACACGGATGCCGGTCAGTTCACTGTCTCCTTCAAGAGCCGTGACAGTGGTTCCGGTAAGGAGTCTGACATTACTTCGCATCTTCAGTGCTTCCACAAGTCTTGTCTCTCCGCGGAAGCTGTCCCTGCGATGAATGACAATAACCTCACTGCAGAGATCCGCAAGAAACAGCGCATCCTGCAGAGCGCTGTTGCCTCCTCCGTAAACGGCAACTTTGCGGCCTTTATAAAAAGCTCCGTCACATACGGCACAAAAACCGATACCGTTTCCGATGAGCTCTTCCTCACGGGGAAGATTTGTCCTGCGCGGTCTGGCACCGGTTGCAAGGATTACAGTTCTTGAGAGATAGGAAATGCCTGACTCTGAGGAGGTGCAAAAAACGCCGTCATCCCGCTTTTGAAGAGAAACTGCTTCTTCCAGTTCCACTTCAGCTCCCTGCTCCATGGCCTGGGCAAGAAGCATGTCCCCAAGCTCTGTGCCGGAAACCGAAAGCAGACCCGGAAAGTTTTCTACCTTCGGGCTCCAGGTAATCTGTCCTCCGAAGGCTCCTTTTTCAAGAATCAGCACGCTTTTTGCGGCGCGCCGGGCATAGGTAGCGGCGGTGAGCCCTGCGGGCCCGCCGCCTACAATCAGAATGTCATATATTTCAGCCATAAACAGTTATGGTCCTCGTTTTCAGAAAGATTGGAAAAAACTCTGCAGAAAGCTCTGGAAAGAACTATAATAGGCATCTGCTGTCTTGACTACGTCATATTCCTTGTCTACGATTTCAAAAATTCTGTTGAAATCTGCTCCGGTCAGGAATCCGACACCTGCGCAGACCACCCCGAGCACTAACAGCACAACTACAATAATCCAGAGGAAGCTCCATATTTTTTTCATGCCTGCTTCCCCTCCTTAAAGCATATTTTTTGACCGAGACGGATAGAGAAATTAATCAGCCCCGCAATTGCACCGATGATAAACCAGAGGAATATCCAGAAGAAGAACAGGGAGAGAGCTGCAAAAACCAGCGCTCCTCCGAGGACGACCATGATATCTGCAAAAACGGCAAAGTTCCCGAATGCTGAGCCGGCTGTATAGAAAGCGAAGATACCGCAGGCAGCTGAGAGAGCAAAGAACAGCAATGCCGGAATGAGCAGAATCAGTACACCGACAGCAGTGAGCGGCACCGAGGCAATCAGGTAACAGATCATAATCGGGATATTGGCTTTTCCTGAAGCAGCATCTTCGGCGGAGGGTTTCCTCCAGGGCGTCGCTTCTTCTATGCCGAGGCCTTCAAACTCTGACAGAGTAGTCTGCTCAACTTCTGCAGGTTCTGCAGCTTCCGTTTCATCTTTCTCACGAAAGGCAGCCATCACCTCGTCAATCTGATCGGGATCACTGCGCTCGGGTTCGGGAACAGGTCCGAGATCTAAAGTATAGTTCTCAGCAGGTGTTTCTTCCGGCTCCTCTTGTATGGAGTCTTCCTCTCTTTCGGTGCTTTCTTCCGGAGGTGCGAAGAGAGCCTGAAGCTCTTCTTCTGCCGAGACAGAAGACATGAATTCCTGTGCTTCATCGGGCAGATTGACAAGGTCGCCCGAATCTGCGGATTCAGCAGCTAAGCCGGCAGCTTCAGCCGTTATTTCTCGCTGGATCTCATTTTTCGGGTTTTCTTCAGGCTCTTCTTCCCTGGAGACGGGTTCCTCCTCCGTGAAGAGATCTTCCGGAGCGTCCTCTTCAATGCTGTTTATAATACCGAGATCTTCAGCTTTCCTAAAAAGATCATTGATTGCCTTTACAAAAGGCGGGATCTCTTTTCCGGAGACATCCGCAAATTCCGCACCCTCACGGCTGCTTACAGTGAGTTTGCGGTTATTGGCGTTATAGGCATGCGCAACAAGTACAGCCTGTTTTGTCGGCGATCCGAGAAATCTGATCAGTTCCATTTCATCGATTGCCGCATCGAACAGCTGTTCATACAATGCCAAAGCTTCCTGCCGGTCTTCTTCATACATGAAGGTCAGCAGTTTGCCCAGTTCGGCGAGATATTTGCGTCTGTTGATAACAATCACCTCTTGATGAGTTCTACGCAAGTATCTTATTATATCGATTTCCGGACAAAAGGTCAAGTCCGATTGACAAAACCGCCCGGTAATTATATAATAACAGCGCGTTTTTACGCAAATTTGAAGCGGAGCGGGGAAGCCCCTGCGAAAGGATGCAACATGGCTAAAGAGAAAAAAGTAGAACAGATTACCGATATGGAGCAGGATTTTGCTCAGTGGTATACAGATATCTGCCGTAAGGCTGAGCTGGTGGAATATGCTTCTGTCAAGGGCTTTACAATTCTTCGCCCTTACGGATATGCGATCTGGGAAAACATCCAGCAGATTATGGATGGCGAGTTCAAAAAAACCGGGCACATGAATGTGGCAATGCCGGTTCTGATTCCGGAAAGCCTTCTGAAAAAAGAGGGCGAACTGGTCAACGGCTTTGCTCCGGAGGTTGCCTGGGTTACCCAGGGAGGCAGTGAGGTGCTGGAAGAGCGTCTCGCATTCCGTCCCACTTCTGAAACCATGTTCTGCGATCACTGGTCGAGAGTGCTGCACTCCTACCGGGAGCTTCCAATGCTGTACAATCAGTGGTGTTCCGTGATCCGCTGGGAAAAGACAACGCGTCCTTTCCTGCGTTCCCGTGAATTCTGGTGGCAGGAAGGCCATACTATCCATGAAACCGCTGAAGAAGCCAGGGCGGAAACCGAACAGCAGCTCAACTGCTATGCTGACTTCTTTGAGAATATCCTTGCGATCCCTGTCGTCCGCGGACAGAAAACAGAGAAGGAAAAGTTTGCCGGCGCTGAAGCGACGTATACTGTCGAATGCATGATGAAAGATCATAAAGCCCTTCAGGGTGCAACGTCCCACTATTTCGGGGATAAGTTCTCCCGTGCCTATGATGTGACCTTTACCGGCCGCGACAACACCCTGCAGTATCCCTTCCAGACATCCTGGGGTTCCACCACGCGTATGATCGGCGCAGTCATCATGGCGCACGGTGACAATAACGGCCTTGTTCTTCCTCCGAAAATCGCTCCTGTTCAGGTGATTGTACTGCCTGTTGCACAGCATAAGCCCGGCGTTCTGGAAGCTGCCAATGCGCTTAAGAGCCGTCTGGAAGCTGCCGGTGTGCGTGTAAAGATAGATGATTCCGACAACTCCATGGGTTGGAAGTGTGCCCAGTATGAAATGAAGGGCGTACCTCTCCGCGTGGAAATCGGTCCCCGCGATATCGAGAACAGCCAGTGTGTGCTTGTCCGCCGCCATGACGGTGAGAAAATTCCCGTTGCGCTTGCCAACCTTGAGACGGCTGTGCAGGAGCAGCTTGCTGCCGTGCAGCAGGGTCTTTATGAAAAGGCAAAGCTCAATCTTGAAGAGCACACTTATCCTGCTTTCTCAATTGAAGAGGCAAAGAAGCTGCAGGATGAAAAAGGCGGCTTTATCAAAACCATGTGGTGCGGTGATCTAGACTGCGAACTTGAAATGAAGGAAAAGGGCGGCATGTCCTCCCGCTGTATCCCCTTCAAACAGGAGAAGCTTGGCGAAGTTTGCGCCTGCTGCGGTAAACCGGCACATACCATGATCTACTGGGGCATTGCCTACTGATGGCAGAGGATCAGTTTTCTGTTTTTGAAGCGGACAGCGTCCGCCGTCGGATGGAGGCCCTGATTGCCGAGCTGAATGCGGCATCAGAGGCCTATTACGGCGGAAAAGAAGAGCTGATGTCCAACTTCGAGTGGGATGCAAAGTTCGATGAACTCTCTGCACTTGAAGAGAAGACAGGGCTGATTCTTCCCGACAGCCCCACACAGGCGGTCAGCTTTTCGGAAGAAGGCGACAATCCGGACGGTGTTAAGGAAGCTCATGAATTCCCGGCACTCTCCCTTGCCAAAACCAAGAAAGTGGAAGATCTGCAGAAATGGGCGGGAGACCGCCCTGTCTGGCTCAGCTGGAAACTTGACGGGCTGACACTGGTTCTTACCTATGACAACGGGAGCCTGACCAAGATTCTGACGCGCGGCAACGGCACCGTCGGAACGAATATTACCTATATGAAGGAAGCTATTAAAGGTTTTCCTTTGAAGCTTTCCTATCAGGGGCATATGGTGGTTCGCGGGGAGGCGACGATTTCCTACCCGGACTTTGAACGTATCAATGACTCCCTGGAAGAAGATGAAGAAAAGTACGCAAACCCGCGCAACCTTGCTTCCGGGACGCTTGCTCTGGATGCCAAGCATATTGCAAAGGTCTGCGAGCGCGCGCTGACATTCAACGCTTTTACACTTGTTTATCTGGAAGAAAACATCATTTCCTGGGGCGAACGCATGGCGTTTCTGGACTGGGAAGGCTTTACCACAGTCGACCGTGAACTGACGGATGCCGCTCATCTGCCGGAAGCAATCGGCCGCTGGACGGAGAGAGTTGAAAAAGGTGAAATGCTCATCCCGGTTGACGGGCTGGTTATCAGCTATGATGATACGGAATATGCTTCATCAGGCAGCGTAACCGGTCATCATGCCACGCGCGGCGGGCTTGCTTTCAAATGGCAGGATGCCTCTGCCATTTCAACACTGGATCATATTGAGTGGTCCTGCGCAGCCTCAGTGATTACGCCTGTTGCAGTTTTTGATCCGGTACGGCTGGAGGGAACTACTGTTTCCAGAGCTTCCCTCTGCAATCTCAGCGAGCTGGAGCGTCTCGGCATCGGAGAAGACAGAAAAACAACCCTGGAGATCATTAAGGCAAACAAGATTATTCCCAAGGTCATTTCCGTCAGAACCCGCGAAGGAGTTGTGTCCGTTCCACAGGAATGCCCGGTCTGCAAGGCCCCGACGAAAATTACTGTCAGCGGCAGCGGTACGAAAACCCTGCGATGCACCAATGCTGCCTGTCCTGCAAAGAATCTGAAGAAATTTGAACGCTTTGTCGGGAAAACTGGCCTGGATATTGACGGGATCTCCTCCGAGACACTGAAAGATTTTATCAATGAACACTTCATTACCGGCTTTGCGGATATTTTCCGCCTGTCCCGTTTCGCGGATGTTATCCGCAATATGGATGGTTACGGCGATAAATCCTGCGAGAATCTGATGGCTGCCATTGAAAAAAGCCGTCATACAGATCCGGTAAAGCTGATAGTATCTATGAGTATTCCTCTGATCGGGTCGGATGCAGCGCAGCGTTTTATCCGCACACTTGGCTGGCAGGGGTTTTTGCAGCGGCTGGAAGAGGGAACAGGATTTGATGATCTCGGAGGAATCGGCCCGGAGCGTTCCAATTCCGTTCTGTCCTGGTATGCAGATGCGGAAAACAGAGCTGCCTTCCGGGATGTGCTCTCGGAGCTGACTGTTGAAAATGTTGAACCGTCTGCCCCGGCGTCCGGAACCTGTGCCGGGCTCACTTTTGTTATTACCGGAGATGTCCACACTTTCCGCAACCGCGATGAATTCAAGGCCTATGTGGAACAGCAGGGAGGAAAGGTTGCAGGCAGTGTATCCGGCAAGACGTCTTTCCTTGTCAACAATGACGCTGCCTCTCAGTCTTCCAAGAACCGGAAAGCCGGGGAACTCGGTGTCCCGGTCATCACGGAAGACGAATTCATTGCCCGCTTCGGCAGATAAAGGATAAAAAAGAACACCGGCATTTTCTCATACAAGAGAAGATGCCGGCGATTTTTTATGGTTTCTTCGGAAACAGAAAAATTAAACAATGGTAAGGATATCAGAGAAACCGGTTACCTCAAAGATTTCCATGATGGTCTCGTTGACATGGGTCAGGGTCATCGCTCCCTGTTTGGCCATGGTCTTCTGTGCGGCAAGCAGTACACGCAGACCGGCGGATGAGATATACTCAAGCTTTGCAAAGTCCAGCTGGAGCTCAGTGATCCCGTCCAGAGAGTCTTTCAGTTCTTTCTCAAGATCAGGAGCAGTAACGGTATCAAGCCGTCCCTCAAGAGCAAAAAGAGCCTTGCTGCCATCGATGGACTTGTTAATTGTCAGCATTCTATTATCCTCCAACAACAGATTTATAATATTTTATCATAAAAAAATTTTTTTCACAAGATGATTGCAGCGAAAGTTTTTATTTAATTTCATGCTGTCCTTCCTGTCCGCTGTCCCTTAGAGAAAAAATGAACTGATGGTCGATGTTTTTTGCTCTGTGCAGGAATCATCGGCCCTTTTTGGCTTATTCGATTGCCAGAAGTTTCGGGTTTTCAATACCCGGAGTGGAAGAGAGGTCAGTAAGCAGCACTTCAATGGTACCGGGCATGCTGCTGATATCCATGGAGAGTGTAACCTCTGCGCGGTTGTGAATGGGAAGACTTTGGGTAATCGTCAGCACACTGCATCCTGCTTCGGAGATTCTGCTCAGCAAAGCACTGAGCACTCCTGTTTCATGCGCCAGCATGACAGAGAGAACAGCCTTCCTGCCTTCATTCATGACGGATGGCTCAAGCACATAATCCTTATATTTGTAATAGGTGCTGCGTGAGATTCCAGCCATTTTGACAGCAGAAGACACATCTGCTGCCGAGCCGTTCTCAAGCAGACGGCGTGCATAAACCACTTTTTCAAAATAGTCTGGCAGCACGCTTTTATGGACAATCAGATAGTTTTCAAGCAAATCCGGCACAACCTTTCTTCTGAAGATTTCCGTAGTACCATCCGCTGGTACCGTTATGTTTTACAAAGGCACCGCGGGAGGTTTCTTCCACAATGCTTACAATGTCTCCGCGCTTGAGAGGCAGAATGTAATCCGTGCAGTCATTACAGGCAGTTATTTCCGCATCCTCAAATAAGTATTTTGTCAGAATATCCATTTCATATCCCGTACGGACATGGCGGCAGCGGGAGAATTCCGCACCGCGCTCAAGCACCTTTACCTCACTGTCTCCCCAGCGGATATAATAGGAGGAACTGCTGCCAGGCTGGTCATTCAGCACCTCTGCTGTCGGGAAGGAATCATATGACACGAAAGAAAAGACAGAGGCGTCAGCACATGAAAGATCAGGAATGATAAACGCATTGAGCTGCCCGTCATCTTTGAGAACACATCCGCCGTCGATTGCAACGATGTGATGTTCTGCATCAATGATCGGGTTTGCACATACGATATTTTCATGATAAAGGACAACCGGCCAGTGCCCTGTGATGACCCATTTGTCGAAATGCTGTCCTTCCCGGAGGAAAGCATCTCTGGATACCAGTTCATCTGAGCTGTTTTCCTCAAGTGGTACGGATCCGTTGAGCCCGGCATGGACAAAGATAAAGTGCTCAGTTTCAACAGCATGGGGGAGAGCAGCCAGAAAAGCCCATTCATCCGGAAAGGTTTCAACCATATGGGGATAAATATCCGAAAGATTGTCTGTTCCGACGGGATCAATGCCCATCCTGAGCAGCATTTCATAGACGATGCCGTAACGCCGCTTCCGGAGATAATGCTGCATATGGGCATCTCCGTCTTTTCCACGGCGGAAAACAACAGGCCACTCATCACAGTTGCCGAGTATCGGGTAGACATTGCCGCGTTCTGACAGCTTCATGATCAGCCGCAGTGTGCCGAGACTGTCAGAACCCTTCTCGAGAAAGTCCCCGTCCAGAATCAACAAATCCTGATCGGAAAAGTTTATCTTTTCCAGCAGAGCTTTGAAATAAGGGAGATTACCGTGGATATCGGAAATGACGATAGTCCTCCGCCCTGAAGGCAGTTTTGGACGGCTTATTCTCGGAGGTTCAGAAAACATGGCTCTCTCCTCCGAGCGGCTTTTCCATCAGAAGCAGGGTGCCGTTGGCTGCAGGCTCCGTCTGCAGGAGACGGAAGCCCTCTCTCCGGTAAAATGCCTGAGCTTTTGTGTTGGCCACACCTGTGTGAAGGCGTATCGAATGTCGTCCCAGCTGTTTATACAGCACAATTGCCCGGGCGAGCAGCTGGATGCCGTAACCTTTTCCGCGAAATTCTTTTGTCAGGTACAGCAGGGAAATCCACCCGTATCCGGCGCGTTCTCCGTGCTGTATATCACAGTCAATCAGCCCGGCGAATTTGTCATTGAGATAAAATTTCCGGATGGCACCGGGGTATGCAGAATGGTGAGCGGAAGCAGCATGCAGGACGGTATAGTTGTCATAGCCCTGCAGGCTTCCTTCATGGGAGATCTGCCAGGCGTCCCGGTAGCAGGAGCAGTAGGTCTCAGGTTCGTCCTCCGGATTGAAAGGCACATCACGCAGGGCACCTACGCTCATCCAGTCGTTTAAGATAAGCCCGTCGAGATGAGAAGCGTCGTTCATCCATTCCACGGTGAAGCGGTTGTTCTCGAAAACAAGTTTTGTAACGGAAGTGTTTTTAAAAATCGGAAGCAGTTTTTCTCCAAAATAGGGAAGTCCCAGAATCTTTGTTAAAAGACAGCGAAGGGTGATTCCGTGGCTGATTACGGCAACCGCCTGTCCGGGATGGGCATTTGCAATATCCGTCAGCGCTTCCAGAGCCCGCTTTTCCACATCGTAGACGGTTTCGGATCCTTCAACATGCCATTCTCCGGGGCTATGCAGGAACTTTTCCACCTCTTCAGGGGATGAGCTGGTGACGTTGCCGAAAAACTGGGTTTCCCACAGTCCGAGATCAAGTTCCCGGAGGCGGCGGTCTGGCTGCACAGCAATGCCTTTGCCCCGTGCGCAGGCCTCTGCGGTAAGTACTGCCCGCTTCAGGTCACTGGAATAGACGGCATCAAGCGGTATGTTCCGGAAACGCTCTGATAGCAGATCGTTTTCCACACGACCGAGAGCAGTAATATCGCCGTCCCAGTGTCCCTGCATCATGCGGTACAAATTGCCTTCTGCCTGCGTGTGGCGGATCAGATAAAGTTCTGTCATATCCTGATGTCCTGTCTTGACGTGATTGATGCATCGATGTATAATACCAATATTATAGCTTGAATTCTTTCTATATACAAGTTTTTTCAGAACAGAATTCGGGAAGACGGAAGCAGGTGACTCTTTTGACCAGAGCGGCAGTGCTTGTATCCGGCAATGACGGGTATAAGCTTCAGGCGATACTCGACGCGATATATTTCCATGAAATACCGGATTTTGAGCTGGTCGCGGTGATTTCTCCTGAGAAAAATGCAAAAGCGTTCAAACGTGCCGAGCGGTCGGGAGTGCCCGCTTTTGTTGTCGATCCTGATCTTTTCCCGAATATTACAAGCCACAGTATGGCAATTGCCAACAAGCTGAAAGATATGGATGTTGACCTTGTCATCCTGGCTGGTTACAGGCTTGAACTTGGCGTCATTCCGTATCAGTACAGAAACCGTATCATCGGGATTTTTCCTGCACTCCTTCCGGCCTTTGAAGACAGACAGGATGAAGAAGTCTTTCAGGCTGTGCTGGAACGCGGTGTGAAGCTGACCGGCGCAACAGCCTTCTTTGCCGACAATGACGGCAGGCCGGGCCATATCATCCTTCAGAAAACACTTGAAGTTCTTCCCGGAGATACTCCCGAGTCCCTTCGTACCAGGCAGATGGAGGAAGTGGAGTGGAAGCTCCTGGTTCAGGCGGTTTCTCTTTACTGTCAGGGCCGCCTTTCCATCCACGGCAATCGTGTCATGATAGCAGCTGAAAAAGTCAGCGGCTGATCAGATCATAATTGACGGTTTTATAAAATCCGTCGTATACCGTCGTATAATTGTTCCCGCACTCCGCCATGAGGTACATCAGTTTTGTGATCGTGGCTTCCAGCGTCATATCATAGGCTTCCATCAGATGGAAGTCTTTTTTTACTTTCTGGCCAACCTCATATACCTCCATATTGCTGCCCTCATTGACGACCTGTGTAGCCATCACCACAATCTTGCCTTTTCTGATCCACTTTTCCATCTGTTCATAGAAAACATCCAGCAGAGTTCCGGGAATTCCGCCGACGCCGAAGCTCTCAATGACAATACAGTCATAGTTCTGGAAGAGGTATTCCACCAGATCCGGTTTCGTTCCGGGGATCAGCTTCAGTACAACAATGCTCTCATGCATCGTATGGAAGAAGCGCACAGGCTCGGAAAAGGGCTGCTGAGGGATGAAGCGTATGATTCTCCTGTCCTGAATGACAGCGAGAGGCGGATAGTTTACGCTGCTGAAAGCGTTGTAGCTGTGGGCATAAGTCTTTTTTGCACGTGTTCCGGCTATCACATTGCCGTTAAAGACAAGTACGACGCCCTGTGAAGCAGGGTCGGCGGCATACAGAAGTGCATCCAGCAGATTCTGCCGGGCGTCGGTGCTTCCTTCACTGATAGGCTTCTGGGAGCCGGTGATGACGATGGGTTTCATGGAATTCTGAATCATATAGGACAATGCTGCAGAAGTATATGCCATCGTATCCGTTCCGTGACAGATGACAAAACCGTCATAGTCATGGTACTTTTCCTCTATGGTGCTGACCATATCCGTCCAGTGAGCCGGTGTCATGTTGCTGCTGTCAATATTACAGATCTGAACGGCTTCAACCGTATATGTTTCACGCGCTTCCGGTATGTAACTGAGGAGCTGTTCTGCTTTCAGTCCCGGAGCCAGACCGTATTCATACAGTACGGAGGCAATTGTCCCGCCGGTTGCCAACAGAAGAATTCTTGGTTTTCTTTCCATGATTGATCCCTTTCTTCAGAATGGAATCAGCAGAAAAGCCCGGCGGTCAGCCGAGCTTTCTGCATTCCAGATAATACCGCTTGTCCTCGGCATGGCCGATGGAGAAGCTTTTTTTGGGAAATGGGCCGTTTCTGACGATGCTGTCAAACAGTGTTGCTTTATCGAGGGCAGGAAGCAGAATTGCTGCACAGCCTTTACGGCTTCCCATTGCGACAGCGGCATCGTCATTGTGGATATAATCCACTTTTCCGCCGTGCCCCGCAATATACTCCCGACAGAATTCATCGGTCCTGGAAATCAGAGCCGCATAGTTTTCTTCCGGAGCAAAACGGGTTACGGAGGATCCGAATTTCCGGATAAAGTCAGACGTATCGGTTCCGAACAGAACGCGGTGTATCGGCTCAAAGGAAATGGAGGGGTCGTGGATGTTGACTACTTCTGCCAGAGCATACCGGTCACCGCATTTCTTTGCAGTTGCCAGGCTGTGGTTGCCGTCACCCATTGCCATCACAACGGGGGCCAGACCGGCATACTTACCGGCTGCACGCTCAGAGAGGCCGGCAAACGCTGCATCGGCTTTGTCAGCAGCCTTGCCGCAGATCTGCCATCCCTTCAGATGCCCGCCGCCGGCGTTCAGCTCAAAATCGTAAAGCAGCTTGCCCGGTTCCAGGCTGCCGAAGACGGTGTTCTCCGGATCATCAATGAATATCATGATGTGAGGCATTTCCAGCGGCGCTTCCTGACGTACGGCAACTCTCGGAGGAAGCCTTCCTTCCACAGTGCCTTCGGTTGCGCGTATGGGGGTGACAGAGCCTGCATGGTAATCATAGGCGTTCAGATCCACGGCACCCACAAGGCCCTTTCGGACAGCGCCTGATGCCAGCGTACGTTCCACATATACATAGCTGGCGGGCAGAGGAACCAGCAGCTTCTCATCAAGATACTTCCGCATTACAGCGTGAATACCGGCTGCGGAATCCGAAATATTCCTGCTGAGAAATGCCTCGGGAAGGATCATTCTCAGCGAGCTCGGGGCATCGCCGATAAAACGGTCAAGCTCATCCCAGTATTCCGGCTCAGAAGAGTGCTGATCGCAGGCAATCACGCTCCATTTCGTCAGATCGACAGACGGGGAAGGAAGCAGAATGTCCGCACGCGAAAAAATCATTTTGTGCCGAAGATCCTGTCGCCGGCATCACCGAGACCGGGAACAATGTAGCAGTGCTCATTGAGCTTCTCGTCCAGTGCTGCGACAAAGATATCAACATCGGGATGATCAGCCTGCATTTTGGCTACCCCTTCCGGAGCGCCGATAATGCTCATGAGCTTGATATGCTGTACGCCGACATCCTTCAGGAAGTTGATGGCTGCAGATGCGGAACCGCCGGTAGCGAGCATCGGGTCAACTACGATAACATCACGCTCGGTGATATCGGGGGGCATCTTGAAGTAATACTTAACCGGCTTGAGAGTATCAGGATCACGGAAAAGCCCGATGTGGCCGACCTTGACATTCGGAATCATACTAACCATACCGTCAACCATACCCAGGCCTGCGCGGAGAATCGGAACTATAGCGAGTTTTTTGCCTGCAATGCGCTTGCAGTGTGCAACAGCGACCGGAGTTTCGACATCGATTTCTTCCAGCGGAAGATCACGGGTTGCCTCATAGCACATCAGCATGGCGATTTCGGAAATCAGTTCACGGAATTCCTTTACACTGGTCTCTTTGTCGCGGAGAATGGACAGTTTGTGCTGAATGAGGGGGTGGTCAAATACGAATACTTTGCTCATGATATAACTCCTTATAAAAGTATTAACTGATATTCAGACGAGCCTGACGCTCGCGTTCCGCCTGCGACAGGCGGAGATACACCGGCAGCAGCGAAGCAGAGTCACCGGCAGGCTTCCCTTCCGCAGCCATCGCAACGCCCCATGCGCTCTGCATGGCAAGATTTGCCGGAGCCGTACGGAAGATGAGTCCGGAAGCAGCAAAGAAAGCGGAGGTAATAGCAGAGCCGTCACCGACCAGAAAAACGCTGCCGGAAAGCTTTTCAACATCTTTCCGCAGTTCTTCCAGAGAGATTGCCCGGTCTTCCGTAAGCCGTACGGGGCGGCCGTCACGTATTTCAAACAGGGCATTATAAACCTGGCTCCGTCTTGCGTCCATAACCGGGCAGATAAAGCCGCCGGCAGATATGCCGTGCCAGGCCATTGCTTCCAGAGTTGAAACGCCCACACACGGTTTTTCCAGTGCCCACGAGAGTCCTTTTACGGTTGCAACACCGATCCGGATACCCGTAAAGGAACCGGGACCGTATGCACATGCCAGCAGATCCACATCGCTGAATGTCAGCTCGGTGTTTTTCAGCATGTCTTCAGCCATCGGCAGAAGTGTGCGGCTGTGTGTCAGGGCACAGCACTGGGAATACTGGGCGATCAGCTCGCCGTCTCTGACAAGGGCAACCGAAGCCGCTTTGGCGGAAGATTCAAAAGACAAGATAGTCATGTGTGCTCTCCAATCGTGATTTTCCGCGAAGTGTCACCGGTCTTTTCTATGGTGACACATATTTCATCACCGAAGAAGGCATCGCTCACATTTTCGCTCCATTCGACTGCACAGATAGCACCGCGGTTCAGATAGTCTTCCCAGCCGATATCAAACAGTTCATCTGCCGAGTGCAGACGGTACATGTCAAAATGAATCAGCTCCGGGCTGCCCGGATACTCATTGACGATGGTAAAGGTCGGGCTGTAGACGCGGGCATTGATTCCGAGCCCCCGCGCCATACCACGGATAAAGGCAGTTTTTCCTGCCCCCAGATCCCCGTACATGGCAACGACGCTTCCGGCTGGAAGATCCTTCGCAAACGCCTCGCCTATTTTTTCTGTTTCGTTTTCACTGTTGCTGATGAATACTGACAAAGTAGTCTCCGTTTCAGGAATCATAAGTTTTTAATTCGTTCACATTATTTTATATTATACCATGAGTTGCTCCGTTGCGTAAAGAAGAATGTTGTGGTAAAATACAAAAAATGCAGATCGGCAGGATCTGCTGCTTTCAAGGGTGGTGTTGGTTCCATCAAAAAGATAATGCCTTATATCAAGATTTTTTTCGAGAGAGCGGATATATTTCTTCTCGTCATGTGCACTATAAGTGCAACTTACGGTGTGTTTATGGTGCGCAGAGCGGTGATGGCCATGGCAGGCAGTACTTTTATCGGTAATCCGACGAAGTATGTAATCGTCCAGATTTTTTCGGTTTTTCTCGGAATTGCCTTTTTTGTAGCCATGACGGTGATTGATTCCGATCTGCTCGGTGAACAGTGGCGTGCTCTGTGTGTAATCAATGTTGCGCTGATTATTGCATTGGTCATTTTCGGCGCGGATGACGGTACAGGCAACAAGGCGTGGATCCGTTTTGCGGGCATAGGAGTACAGCCTTCGGAAGTCATCAAGATTCTGTATATTATCGTTTCAGCGAAACAGATGACTTATCTGAAGGAATATAAGGATATCAATTCACTGTTTTCTGTTGCACAGATGGCCGGACACTTTGCTATTGTGTTTGGTATGATCGTCGTCGTTTCAGCGGACCTCGGTTCGGCTTCTATCCTGCTGTTTGTTTTCCTGATTATGTTTTTCTGCCTGGGTGTGCAGCTGTACTGGTTTGCTCTCGGCGGTGCGGCAGTGGCGGCGATGATTCCGATACTGTGGACGTATTTCCTCAAGCCTTACCAGAAAAAGCGTCTGCTTTCTCCTTATGACCCGAGCATCGACCCGGACGGCTGGGGTATTTCCTGGCAGACAACCCAGAGTAAACTTACACTTGCCTCCGGCCGCATGACAGGGGTGGACGCTGAACATACAAGAACGGTATTCACCGGCAAGCATACAGACTTTATTTTTTCCACCACGGGTGAAACACTCGGCATGATCGGCTGCCTTGTCATTATTATTCTGCTCATCGTGATCATTCTGCATGTTGCAAAGGTCGGGCTTTCCTGCGGCAGAACTTATGATATGCTGATCTGTATGGGCATTGCAGGTGCCATGGCAGCACAGATGTTCATCAATATCGGGATGTGCATAGGCATCACACCCGTTATCGGAATTACACTCCCGTTCTTCAGCTACGGAGGTTCCTCCATGGTGACTATGTATGCGGCCGCAGGGATTGTTTCCGGTGTCAAGTTTAAACTGAAACCGCAGCATTCAGTGCTCGCGTGAAAGGAATCAGATGATTGACAGAACTTCACTGAAATCCAGTGCGGCAGAACTGTGCAAAACGGCAAGTCCCTCTCTGATACTTGTCGGGCTGATCTATGCGCTGCTGACGATTGTAATGAGCACGCTTTCTTCCAAAGTAATGAGTGCCGGCATTACAGTGTCTGACGCCAACCGCTTTCTCAATGCGTTTTACAACGGGAATTATGATGTCGCATTTGCTTTAATGGATCGCGTACGTCCTTCCGGCACATCCTATCTGGTGGACTGGGCTCTGCGCCTGGTGATGATGATCATTTCTGCAGGCTTTACCATTTTTGTTTTAAATACCATACGAAATGCCGGTGCAGCTTACGGCAATCTGCTGGATGGTTTCGGAATGGCGGGCAGAATTATTCTTCTGAATCTGGTGGAAGGGCTTTTTGTTTTCCTGTGGAGCCTGCTGCTGGTGGTTCCCGGTATTGTGGCTGCGTATCGTTACAGCCAGGCTATTTATATTCTGCTTGACCATCCGGAGAAGTCAGTCCTGGAGTGTATCCGTGAGAGTAAGGAACTGATGAACGGGCGGAAAGGAGAACTGTTTAACCTTGATCTTTCCCTGATCGGCTGGGCTCTCCTCGGAGCCTTTATTCCGCTTGCCGCTGTATGGACAGCACCTTATATCCGGACAATCCACGCACTTTATCATATGGAGCTGACAGGTGAAGAACCGGGTGATAACCTGCTCAATCCGTAAACATATTTAAAATATCAGCCCTGCCGGATGACAGTATCCGACAGGGCTGTATCTGAATATAGATAAAAAAACAGGAGAAAACAATGCGTATCGGAATTCAGTATGTGCTGCCCCACAGCTCACCGGAACAATGGGCAGAGGAAACAGCCAATATGGGCTTTCGCGCATCCGTCTTTCCGGTGGACTATACTGCACCGGTTTCCCTGATCGATGATTATGTCAAAGCAGCTGAAGCCAGGGATATCCTGATCGCCGAAGTGGGAGTATGGGCATCTCCCTTTTCTACTGACGAAAAAGCGGCTGCGAAAGCAAGAGAAGCCTGCCTGGAGGACTTCCGCCTGGCTGACTATATAGGAGCACGTTGCTGTGTGAATGTTTCAGGAGCATTTGGACCGAAATGGAATTTCTGCTATCCGGAGAATTTTACGGAAGCAGCCTATCAGAAAAATCTGGATTTTATCCGTTATCTGATCGATATGGTAAAACCGAAAAATACCTGCTACACCCTTGAATCCATGCAGTGGATGCTGCCAAAATCACCTGAGGAAACACTTCGTTTTATCAGGGATGTCGATAGCCCGTTTTTTAAGGCACATGTTGACATCTGTAACTTTATCAATGATGCGGAGAAATTTGTTCACAGTGATGAACTCATCAACCGCTGTTTTGATCTCCTGGGCAGCGAGACAGTCAGCTGTCATCTGAAGGATATTATTCTGGAGGATGCTCTAACGGTGCGTATTGCCGAGGTTCTTCCGGGAACGGGGTCACTGAACATTCCGCATTATCTTTCACGTATTGATGCACTCGGAGATCCGGATATGCCGGTTATGATTGAACATCTTCCCGACAGGGAAGCATATGAAAAAGCCCTTTCATACGTCACAAGCATTTGGCAGTTTTGAGATCATTATACAGATAACCCGGTGAGTACATCATTTTTATAACTATGATCAGATAGAGGAGTGCTTTTTATGTCAGAAATCGGAAATTCCAATAGAATTACCAGAGCGTATCTGGATTCTTTGCTGATCGAAACCCGCTATATGGACTCCGTCATCCCCACGACTGATTTTGAGCTGTATGGGGAGCATTTTGCTTCACCCATTATGACAGCGGCGCTTTCTCATCTGGATCACTTCATGTTCCCGGGAGCCGCCGAGGCACTGGCAACAGGAGCAAAAGATGCGAATGCTGTGCTTTGGTACGGAATGGCGCCTGAAGAGGAAATTGACCGGCTTTCTGCAACGGGAGCCCGGATGATTGAGATTATCAAGCCATACAGGGACCGTGATTTGATTTTTCGCAAAATTCAGCACGCAGAGGGAAAGAAACTGCTGGCTGTTGGGATCGATATTGATCATCCATTTGGGGAAGACGGTACAGCGGATATCGTTGACGGTCAGAAAATGGCACCCCTTCGCACGGATGAACTCGCAGAAATCTGCAGAGCAACGACGCTCCCTGTCGTAATAAAAGGGATTCTCAGTCTGCAGGATGCGGAGAGAAGCCTTGCCGCCGGAGCAGGGGGGCTGGTACTGTCCCATCACAATAACAGGATAGAATATGCGGTTCCTCCGCTGGCCGTGTTGCCTGAAATTGCTCAGTTTGTCAGTGGCAGGATTCCTCTTTTTGTGGATTGTGAAATCCACACAGGGATGGATGCTTTTAAAGCCCTGGCCTTAGGCGCTGCGGGCGTATGTATAGGCCGGCCGCTGATGACGGCCATTAAACAGAATCCTGAAAGCGGTGTCCGGGACTATCTGCTGAAAGCCAGGGATGAACTGGCAAAAACAATGGCGTATACGGGATGTGCTGATCTGCACAATGTGGATCCTGCCATTATCCGCTATGATTTTTTGAGGAGATAATCACAGGTAAGAGGCATAAATCATGAGAGTGTTGAATTTCGGGTCATTGAATCTGGACTATGTTTATCAGGTCGGCCATTTTGTGCAGCCGGGTGAAACGCTCAGTGCTGTTTCGCAGACAGTCAATCCAGGAGGGAAAGGCCTGAACCAGTCTATAGCACTGGCGAAAGCCGGAGCGGAAGTCTGTCATGCGGGCTGTATCGGTACAGACGGGGAGAATCTGCGTGAGCTCCTGAAAGAAAACGGCGTCAACACGGAATACCTGAGGGAAGTTCCTGCTTTACAGGGAAATGCAGTGATTCAGGTTAATCCGGAAGGGCAGAACTGTATTCTGCTGTTCGGAGGTTCCAACCAGTGCATAACGGAAGAACAAATTGATCAGACAATAAAGAATTTTGCTCCCGGAGACTGGCTTGTCCTGCAGAATGAAATCAACAATTTGCCCCGGATTGTAGATGCCGGGCATGATCAGGGAATGAAGATCGTGTTAAATCCTTCCCCCTTTAATGAAAAGCTCAGCGAGGTGAATTTCGGGAAACTGACCTGGCTGCTGGTGAATGAGATCGAGGCTGAACAACTTTCCGGAAGCAGGGAACCGGAAAAAGCCTGGCTGTTATTACATGAGAAATATCCGTCTCTGTCCCTGCTTGTTACGCTCGGCAGTGAAGGCAGTGCAGCCTATACAAAGCGTGAGACAGTATATCGGAAGGCTTTTCCTGTCACAGCTGTTGATACCACTGCCGCTGGAGACACTTTCACCGGATACTTTGTTGCAGGGCTGATGGAAGGGCGAACCCTCAGAGACTGTATGTGTCGCGCGGGCATGGCAGCAGCCATCAGCGTGACCAGACCCGGTGCTGCACCATCTATCCCGGGGAGGAAAGAAGTGGAAAAGGAACTCGAAAAAAGAGAATAAAACAGCAAGCATTCCGGAATCAGGATCAATATTATAAAGAGTATAGGAGCTATTATCATGAACGATTATGAAAGAGAACATAATGCAATGCTGCGCCGTTCCGGTGGTGAGTGCGCTGTCCTTCTGAAATCAAACGGGGCATTTCCTCTGAATTGCCCGTGTGAACTGGCACTCTATGGCAGCGGTGCACGGCGTACCATCAAAGGGGGCACAGGTTCCGGCGAAGTCAATTCCCGTACCTTTGTAACTGCAGAGAGCGGTCTCGAGGCGGCAGGCTTCACCATCACCAGCAAGTTCTGGATGGATACTTATGAAACTATCTGTACAGCTGCACGGCAGGACTTTATCAGGGGCCTGAAGCAGCAGGCGAAAGAGCACCATACACTGGCAGTTCTGGAGAGCATGGGGGCTGTCATGCCTGAGCCGGAGTACAACATTCCGTTGAAAGCTGCGGGGGATACGGCTGTTTATGTTCTTTCCCGCATTTCCGGTGAGGGTTCTGACAGAAAGCCTGTTCCCGGAGACATTCTTCTGACAGAGACAGAAAAGCGTGACATTCTGCAGCTCAATGCACAATATGATAAGTTTCTGCTTGTACTGAATGTAGGCGGCGTGGTTGATCTTTCTCCGGTTATGGAAGTCGGCAATATCCTGTTGCTCAGCCAGCTCGGGGTAGAAACCGGAAATGTCCTGGCTGATCTGATACTGGGAAGAAGCACACCGTCCGGAAAACTCACGACTACCTGGAGTGCGTGGGAAGACTATCCCTCCATCGGCAACTTTGGCCAAAAGGACGATACATACTATATTGAAGGCATTTATGTCGGTTACCGATATTTTGACAGCGTCGGGAAAAAAGCATTGTTTCCCTTTGGCTATGGCCTGAGCTACACCAGCTTCTCAGTCACAGCCGGCGACGTGGTTGAAGAAGCGGGAAAAATTACCGTTCAGGTTCTCGTGAAAAATACCGGCAGTTTTGCAGGAAAAGAAGTGGTACAGCTCTATGGATCTGAACCGCAGGGGAAACTGGATAAACCCTTCCAGACGCTCGCAGCTTTCGCAAAAACAAAAGAGCTTCAGCCGGGCGAAGAGCAGGAACTGACGCTGGCTTTTGACCTGAAAGATCTGGCTTCCTATGATGAAGCAGGTGCATGCTGGATTCTGGAAGCGGGCAATTATGTGCTTCGGCTTGGTACATCCAGTGTTGATACGCAGGTGATAGCTGCTGTCTGCCTGGACGAAAATGTTGTTGTGCGGCAATGCCGGAACTGTCTCGGCAAGCCTGACTTTACAGACTGGAAACCCGGTGAAAACCGCGTAGAAGAATATGGAGAAGTCCCTGTGCTGGCTGTCAGCGCAGCTGATTTTAAAACAGAGACAGTGGACTATTCACTCTCTGCCGAGGTTGACCCGCTTATCGAAAAACTCAGTGACAAGGAGCTCTGCTATCTGAACATAGGCGCTTTCAATCCGAGTATGGGTGCTATGAGCATTATCGGTAACGCTTCCCAGAGTGTTGCAGGCGCGGCAGGTGAGACGACGGGTCTTATAAAAAACAAGGGAATCCCTTCCCTGATTATGGCGGACGGCCCTGCCGGGCTTCGCCTGAGCCGTCAGTACACCATAGACGAAAAAGGTCCGCATGCTGTGGGTGACGCCCTGCCGGAAAGCCTTATGGAGCTGATGCCTGCTCCTGCAGCCTTTGTTATGAAGGCTTTTTCCGGTAACGGGAAAATCAAGGGTGAGGTTCACGAGCAGTACTGCACGGCTATTCCCATCGGCACGGCACTGGCCCAGAGCTGGAACCCTGACTTTGCAGAGCAGTGCGGTGACCTTGTCGGGGACGAAATGGAACGCTTCGGCATTCATCTCTGGCTGGCCCCGGCGCTGAACATCCATCGGGATATCCGCTGCGGACGCAACTTTGAATATTTCTCTGAAGACCCGCTGATTTCCGGCAAATTTGCTGCTGCCATTACCAGGGGTGTGCAGAAGCATCGCGGCTGCGGCACCACGGTCAAACACTTTGCCGCCAACAATCAGGAAACCAACCGCTACAGTTCAAACAGCCAGGTAAGTGAACGTGCCATGAGGGAAATCTACCTTCGCGGTTTTGAGATTGCCATAGAGGAAAGCCAGCCTCATGCCCTGATGACTTCCTATAATCTTGTCAACGGTATCCATACTTCTGAACGCAGAGATCTGCTGGAAGATATCCTGCGCGCGGAATTTGGCTATCAGGGTATCGTGATGACTGACTGGATTATTTCCGTAATGACAGGCAGAGGAAATAAGTATCCCGCACCTAACGCGGCAGGGATTGCCGCAGCAGGCAATGACCTGACTATGCCGGGCGGAACGGGAGATTACAAAGCGATGATGAAGGGGCTGAAGGAAGGTCGCGTGACAAGGCGTCAGCTTCAAATCAATGCCACGCGCGTATACCGTATGGCAAAAAAACTGACAGCAAGCCGATAAACAGAATTATCTGTAGTATAGAAAAAGGCTGTGAAGCAAAGGAGAAGAGATTCTCCATGACTTCACAGCCCTTTTTTGTGATGGTAAAGATAAGAAAACAGAAACCCTGATGGAAACTGTTACCGATTCAGCAATCCGGAGTCTAGCCAGCCGTTTCGGATGCAGCGGCAGAGGTCCCAACTCTCCTTCCAGGGCAGATCAGTGGGAACAGTTCTGTCACGCAGCAGCTGATAATTCCAGTAAAACCAGCCTGCTGCATCACTCCATGCTTCCAGCTGCATGGCGGCAATTTCCCGGTAGCGCTTCCGGCATGTCTCTTTGTCTGCCTGCACAGCGTTGGCATATTTGTTACAGATACACCACTCACCGATGATCACCGGGACATCCTTCTGAACCTGGGCAATCTGGCGGCGGTTGACGTTGATATAGATCTGGTAGACCCAGGGTTTTGCGAAGGGAACAAAATTCTCCATTGCAAAGATGTAGATGTGAGTATCAAGCACAACGTTCTTCATTCCGCTCTCACGGAAGAAGCGGTTCCAGCTTGTAAGGCGGAAGCCGTCATGAAATACAATGGTTTTCTCCTCAGGCAGTATGGCACGCAGACGCCTGTAGGCATTGGTATAAAACTCTTTCAGGAAAGGCAGCGGCACATATCCTGAGCCTTTTGCCTCCTCCTTGTCTTCTGCCTTTCCGGTAGAGGGAGCCGTGCGGTAAACAATCCAGCTGATCGGCTCATTGAGAACTTCTATACCGTAAAGTCCTTTCCGCTGGCCATAACGCTGAGCCAGCCGTTCCAGCACGGTGAGAGCAAATTCCACTTCCTCAGGATATTTGCACCATTTGCATACACCGGTCAGGCCTCCGTTATCATAACCGTTCTGGCTGTACGGGACGGTGTGGAGATCCAGCAGAATCTGAAGACCATATTTCTCGGCCCAGTCAAATGCCTTATCAATGTATTCCACGCATCCGACAAACGGCGCTCTGTCTCCGAAGGTGAAATACGGTACCGGCAGACGCACCATGTTCAGACCCTGACTTGCTATATAGCTGAAATCGTCCTCTGTTACATAAGTATCTCGGTGTTCTTTCAGCTTTGCTGCGAATTCTTCGGGAGGCAGTTTTCTGGCAAGCCAGGTTTCGTCTTCCGTTCTGCTGCTTTCAAAAAGGTCCGGTTTCATCCATTTTTCAAGTACAAGCCAGTTGCCAAGGTTGGTTCCGTGTATAGGTTTCATAGGATGCTCCTTCTTTTAAGTTTGCTCCATCGCCCGGAAAGGGTGATGGAGCAATGTATTTCAGTCAAACAGGAAAGAATTTGCAGGGATAGTATAGTCGCCGGTGAGCTGGTCACTGCCGGAGTAGGTATAGTGGAATTTGATCGGGTCACCTTCGCCGGAGGATTCCTTGCCATTCACATCCGTCACGGTCAGAACACCATTCTCAAAAGTATAGGTACCAAGATCAACAATGCTGTAGGAACCAAAGGAGAAAAGATAGCTTCCGTCAGCAAAGAAGGTAATGGTTGTGCCTGTATCATCGCTTGGAACAGAGACACCGGAAACCGGGAAGGGGAAAATATCTGCTGAAATCGTGTAATCTCCGGTAAGCTGATCACTGTCAGAATAGGTATAGTGCAGGCGGTAAGGATTGCCTTCGGCAGCAGTCTCTTTTCCGTTCTTATCGGTCAGCGTCAGTACACCATCTGCAATCTGCCAGCTGCCTAAATCTTCAACGCTGTAGGGCTCAAACCAGAAACGATAGCTGCCATCATTGAAAAGTGTCAGAGTAGTGCCGTGATCGTCGCTGATAGCGGTTATGCCGGCTTTTTCAGCAGGCGCAGCATCTTCTTCAGCAGGCGCAGGTTCTTCAGTTCCGAAATGGAAGGAGTCAGCAGGGATGGTGTAGTCACCGGTGAGCTGATCGCTGCCGGAGTAAGTGTAGTGAAGCTTGATCGGGTCGCCTTCACCGGAGGATTCCTTGCCGTTTACGTCTGTGAGAGTCAGAACACCGTTTTCATAGGTGTAGGTGCCGAGATCTTCAATGCTGTAACTGCCGAACCAGAAGCGGTAAGTACCGTCACTGTTAAATGTCATCTCCGTACCGCCGTCATCAGAAGGAATCGTCACGCCTTCAACGGCAGGTGCTTCAGCCGCTTCTTCAGCGGGTGCGGGTTCTTCAACAGGCGCTTCCTCTGCAGGAGCAGCGGAAACATATGCCTCAATGACTTTATCACTGTTCAGTGTCCAGATTGTCTCCGGAACTGACTCAAGAACCACCGGGTATTCTGCAGAGTCGTATTTGCCGTCCGCCATTTCCTGATCACCAAGCTTGTAGCTTGCAGGGCCGCGCATCTGGCTGGAATAGGTGTCAAGAGCAAGTTCAAACTCGGCATGTGAGGCAGGGGATGTAGTCACCGTTCCGTCTTCGTTGACGGTATAGGTGCCCTCTGCATTCATGACAGAGACCATGCCAAGGCCGGTGTCGTCTCCAATAACAGCACGCTTTCCTGCTTCTATGCAATAAGCATCGGAGAACAGGGCATAAGTGCCGTCAGCGTTCAGCGTGAGAGCCAGGTCAAGCGTCAGGCGGGTATCGTAGTTCATCAGTCCGGACAGATTGCCGCACTGGAACTGATAATCCTGTACCTTATCCACATTGCCTTCGGCCCCGGACAGTTTGATGCTGTAAGTACTGGCAGCGGCAGGATTGCCGGCTGAAGCACCTGTACCGCTCTGTGCTGCTTTCGGAGCAATCAGGCCGCCCAGCAACAGTGACGGAATCAGAATTCCCAGCAGGACAAGTGCAGCTGCACAGCCAAGAATGCCTTTGCCGGAAGCTTTCATGGGTTCGTTTTTCCCGAAGCTTCCGATAATGTTGAAGATCATGGCAGCCAGCCATGCCAGAACAGCGCCGAGTGACATATAAATCGCTTCTTCACCGCCGTGGCCGGAGTCATAATCCGTAATGATGCAGTTTCCGATGCCTTCAACGCGGTCGCCTACCAATATGAGAGCAGCGAAAACAAGCAGAGCTGTAACAGCAAAGGTTAAGAGTTTCGGCCATAGTTTCGTTTCATATTTTTTCAGACAGAAAAGTGCAAAACATTCAACGACAGCCGCCGCAAGTGCTGCAGTAAGAACCAGGCCTGAGTTCATCTGGCCGAAGGTGTAGTATCCTGTAGAAAAGTTAAGTGCAAACAGAACGATACCGAGTATGGTTAATGCCAGAACAAGGACGCCGCAAAAAGAGTCTCTTGTGAACTTTTTCATGGATTACGCCCTCCTTTCCTTTCGTGCTTCCAAAACATACAAGATCAGGAACAGTGCAAAACCAGCATATCCGATTCCCAGTGTGATTTCCAGCGCTGTAAGCCAGCCTGCCTGACCTCCTGTGGCTGTTGAGTCAGCCTTTATACCGTTCATCAGTGCGCTGTTGACATGCGCAAACAGTTTGCGGTGATAGCTTTCACGGATATTTGCCTGAAGAACAATATCTTTGCTGACCTCCGCTTCCGAAAGGTTCCAGATTTTGCCGTTGTTTGAACCGCCAAGCATCTGGTCATTGCCGGCAGCCGCATTTTCACGCGGGAGGAAATACTGTGCAGATTTAACCGAGTCTGTCATCAAAAAGCCGTTCCAGCCCCATTCACGGCGCAGGATGTTTACCATTAACGGTTTGGAAGCTCCCACATGTGTGCATCCGATGCGGTTGAATGCACTCATAAATCCTTTGATGCCGCCGTCACGGATGCCAATATAAAATCCTCTGAGTTCATTTTCGCGGGCAGCCTGTTCATTCAGAAATACAGCCAGACCATCGCGGTTGGTTTCCTGATCGTTGAATGCAAAATGCTTGACGTTGGTCATCATCCCATATGCATTCAGGGCTTTATGTACATAAGCTCCGGTATTGCCTGTCAGAACAGGATCCTCCGAATAATAGCAGATATTTCTGCCGTTGTACGGTGTACGGTGCAGGTTCATGCCCGGTGCAAACCAGACCTGGTAGCCTGTCCAGAGTCCGTCATTGCCGACGAGGCGGCCGTTTTCATACTGAAGCAGCGGGCTGAAGGTTGCCGCAATGACAGGGCCTGCCTGATAAACGTCGGTGTAGTGCTTATACGCCGGGTCATCTTCGGATACTTCATAGAGTGTGCCTTTGGTGCGCTGGCCGATGTAACCGATGATTCCCAACGGAGAGTCAGCGCGGCTTTCAACCGGCATGGTAATCTCTTCGATTTCCTCCCGATAGGAAATGTAATGGTTGATCAGATCCTGCAGGCTCATTTCATCAAGCACCTGTTCAAATTTCGGGTCGTCATACGCAAGCCCGATCAGATCTGCTGCCGAGATGCCGTTCTTTGCCCCGTATGTGAAGGATGCCGGCCCGGTATATGAAGCAAGTTCTCCT
>JAEEGH010003949.1_pt1 | contig 38422 bp, 35 predicted proteins | sample 9134181 | NCBI WGS metagenome assembly JAEEGH01 (sample SAMN16246544, study PRJNA631951) | gut metagenome | biome: gut microbiome; feature: rumen; material: DP-attached | host: Bos | place: Iran: Karaj | collected 2018-10 | reverse complement strand
AGACAATATTGTTACTTGCTCTCGGTGTTTGGTTCGGTGTTCGCTTTCTTGGCGGTGCGCTTGCGTGGTGCGCTCTTGCGTGCGCCTTTCTTCTTGGGTGCGCTCTCAGCTTGTGCCGGTGCGCTCTCGGTGCGTGCCTCAACCTCAAAGGTGTAGACCTCGTTGTCAAAGTCCACCAAGTCGGCGGAATAATTATTGTATGCGGTAGAGCGGTAATCTTTTTTCGATGCTGTGCTCGCAGCTGGCTCTGGTGATACAAAGAATGATATGTTTACTGATGTTCTCATAACTAGAAAATTTTATTGAAGTGAATAATCATTGTCTACGTATGTCGCGTATAATCTTTTTTCGGTGCAGAATAAGTGAGGCGAGGGAAGCGACCGTTAGACAAGGCTTGACCGAAAAAAATCTCACCCCTTGGGGCGCAGCATTATTTTGTAGCGCAGCGTGAAGCAAAAAAATGTGGGATTATTTTCAGGGCAACCCGACCTGGGCCTTGTCGGGAGCGGCTCGCACTAACTTTGTGCCGGAAAACAGTTATACATCAGCGACAGCAGTACGGCAATGATAACTTCAAGGAAATTGTTATGGGAACATCACATAGAATTCTTAAGCAGAGACTGCGGAGAGCCCAGCAAAAACAAATGCATGGTGCGAGCACCATACCGATTAATAGTTTTCAGTTACGAGTTATGAGTTATGAGTGCTGAGTTATGAGTTTTCAGTTGCGTTTGATTCTGCTCAGTAAATATTATATCATGTAACCGTAATGTAATCCACATGTAACTGCAGTTTTATTGCAAAATATTGCAATATAAGATTATTAAGAATAATCAACCTTGTGTATCAGTTAGTTAAAAATAAGCAAAACGATAAAATATTGCAATTATAATGCAAAATGATTTTTCTAAGGTTTATTAATCCTTGTTATTTCGGAGATAATACATTATTTTTGCAAGTGTGATTCAAAGAAAGTGACTACCAACTGATAGGCTATGGAAACATTCAATGAGGTATTTCTTTTCGAGCTCGATATGCTTGCCGAGCGAAAGCATTTGAGCGTTCAGACAGTCCAGAGGCAGCTTGGGTTGCGAAGCCACATGATGTCATCTATCAGGGACGGTTTAGCCTCGACTTCAGACATTTCATATTATTATGAGAAAGTATTGACTGAGAGTCTCATTATTGATGCTCTGGATCGTTTCATGGTTGCTTTTGATTTCATCATGAAAAAGCACCATTTCAGAGGCAAGCTCGATTTTGCGAAAAGGATGGACATCTCCATGTGGAGATTGCGTCGTGTATTACAGGGAAGGCCCAATTTTTTTAATGAGGAGTTTCTTTGGGATTTCAACAAGACATTTGGTGACATATTCGACATAGAGTGGATCATGTATGGTGAGGGTTTAATGTTCAAAGATGATTATCACATTGTCAAGAACTACGGGTTGCACAGCAGCAAGGAGGTAGAGGAGGCTAAGCGTCAGGCTACCATTGCCAACAGGAAGACTCATGATTATGATAGGTATTATGACTCGTTTCGCCGCAAGCTCTTAGTCAAGACTGCCATGAATTCAGACGATGAGAAGACGATATTCCGCTCTATAAGAGAATTAAGCAAAGAGATTGTAGAAAGCAAAAAAGAGATTGACTCATATGAGAAACGCATCAAGGACTATCAGCAGGAGATTCGTTACAGGAATATGGAGATTACTAAGCTAAAGCAGAAGATTCAGAATCACCGTAACTATATGGTCGGCCGTGCGTTCCTTGAATTTTATGATGATATCGAGCGACTTTAACCGAAATATTTGTTTGAGATTTCAAAAAAATTGTATTTTTGCAGGTGCAAGATATTAAAAAAATAAGATATTTAAAAATTTACGAATTATGAAGAAATTATTCACATTGTTTATAGTAGTTCTATGCTTGGTATCTTTCAGTTCTTTTGATGCCGACGCACAAACTTTCACTTGTACAGACCTTGTTTTTTGTGGAGATGACTTGAGCCCATCGGAAAAACAGAAAAAGATTGAAAGAAATTTGGGCAAAAAGGCATATATTACATTTTATGATAACAGCATAAGGGCTGTTATTTACGACTATTATGGCAAGAATGATAATGTATTAAATAAAATTTCGTCTAATAGATACGAGAAAAAGTATAATGGAGATAGAATGATTATTGAATTTAATACGTTATTTGGCTATATTAGATCCTTCAAAATGTATGGTTACGTGAAATCTAAAATTGTGGTTATTGCAACTTATAGACGAGAATAATTTTTGGTGTTATATCAAATAATAATGATTATTATCGCAATTAAATAATCTAGACAGATTGAATTATGAAAAAAGTATTATCAATTCTGCTGATGCTCATGTGCATCAGTCTTGGCGCGAGTGCGGCCGTTAAATGCAAGGCTACTACTCAGAAAGGCACACAGTGCACACGGGTAGCCAAGAAAGACGGTTACTGCACTCAGCATTATAAAATGCAGCATAGCAAACCAGCTAATGGCGCACAGTGCAAAGCAACAACCAAGTCAGGAAGTCGATGCTCTCGAAAAGCGGTGACTGACGGTTTCTGTACGCAGCACTATAAGATTGACCAGTTTAACAAGAAAGATCCTAATTTCAAGAAGAAGGTAGAAGCTTGCTATGATGCAAACGGAAAGCCCATCAAAGCATCCAATGATGCAGAGCGTTGTCAATCTTCGACAAAAGATGGTGACCGTTGCAAGCTGAAAGTCATCGATGGTTACCGAAGTTGCCCTGTTCATTTCAAATACTAGTTTGTTATGAAAAAGCCTTTAATCATTGGACTTTTACTAGTTTTAATTCTAGGTGGTGCTTTTGGCATCTACAAATATTTCTTTGAAGAACTTGTAGATTATTACACCATTATTTATATACCACCTTACGAAAAAGAAGAAGAGAGCAATTATGATGACTTAATGTGCGGTGTAGGACTTTCCAGTTACAGTGAGCCTAAGATAACTGTCGAGAGAGACTGGTATCCAAATAAAAGCGATACAGACGATAAAGCTTTATCAGGTGAGGAAAGAAAATTCAAAGACCGCAAAAACTCTTTAGAAAGAATTACTGATTCCAAGTGGTTGAATTCTCACATGAAGCCAAAGGATGATTTTGAGAGACAGGTCATGCAGGAAGCGTCAAGCAATTTAGCTCAGGAGATTATCCTCGAGCAGCGTTGGCTCGTCAGTATCCGTTACAAACGGTACAAGACGCCAGAAGATATTGGCAAAGAGCTTAAGCAGCATGCGAAAGAGATTTTCAGTGGCCAATATCAGATGTCAGAAGATTTCAATTTAAAGGTTTACCAGTTGAAAGGTTTCTAGAACAGAACTAATCTTTTTCATACAGAGACTGCCCCTTAATGCTTAAGTCATTTTGGGGCAGTCTTATTTAATGGCATGATTTTTGCTGTTTAGAAATCATATGAAACCATCAAAAAGCCGAATATATTGCCGTGATTGCGGAAGGATGAAGACAGTTTTCGATTCAGAGGAAGCTGCGATGCGTTTCATTCAATACAACAAACGAGACATCATTGAGAACAGCGGTTACGCTCCAACCAGGGCATATTATTGTGATCTCTGCTGTGCCTGGCATGTCACTAGTAAGACAGGATATTCCAATAAAAGTTTTGCTAGGCGCACCCTTGAATCCATCTTAGAGATAAACCAGAAGATGACGAAAACGAAAGCCAAAGATTCAAACAAGCCAATAAAGCAATCCGAATCACCCGCTGCTCCCTTCTTGACGGTGGCTTATGAAATGGTCAAGAGCATTTTCAGTTTTGCAAGAGATGATGAAATCAATAAGGCAAAAGAGCAATGTGCAAATCTTGATTTGTTATTTGAAAAAATGACTCTTGTCAAAGGGGCAAATAATACTAGAGATGTTTTTTGTGGTAATTATGAGAAACTGAGAGAATTGATTTTCCAAGATGGAACCATCAATTCCGAATCATTAGATTTAATAGAACAAAAGTTTAACGACTTATACCTTATAAATTCTAGTATTTTCTGTTATGATGCCTGCACTTGTTCGACTTGGGGGCGGCTGCTAAAGCAGCCTGTTCTTGCCCCCAAGCCTCACTGCGCGCATGCTTTGACAGCTTAAGAGTTCCATGTGGGGGGAGGAGGGTGCTATTTCTGGGATACACGCACAGCACGAACACCTTGACCGCTGTACCGGCTGCCGCTGAAGTTCCAGCCAACGTAGTCCTCCAAGTAGTAGAAGTACAATTCGTAAGCGTCGCGCGGGCGCTCTACGTCGAGCGTACGTGACCAATAGTAGCCGTCCTCGCCAGCGCCGATGAGCTTGCCCTCATTGCGGAAGCCAGCGGCAGGCAAAAACAAAGAAGCGCTGTTGCGCTTGCTGGTTACAAGATAACCGTTCACTCCGTTCCTCGTCGTCCATTGCCACTTGCACTCCGAGAGGAGCTCGTCCTGCTGCGCCTTAGAGGGCATGCGCCACTGTGGCCCCCAGTTCACGTAGGCGGCATCGTCGGCAAGGTCAAGCTCGGTCTTGTCATCTACTCTGCCAAAACGCTTTTTTGTGCAGTACTTGATTTGCTTGTCGTATATGCCATTGCACCACTTGTAGGTGCTCCAGCCATAATTCTGCTTTGGCTTCGTCTCGCCCCAGGCGAAGTAATCGCCGTAGTCCTCCGGTTTGCTGGCACCCACGTTCATTGTCGCCCACAATGTGCCGCTGGGCAGCCCCAGGTCAATATACTGCTTATCATCGTTATTGGCTGCTGGCTTGGGACTCGTTTTCTCGGTCTTTGCCTTGCGGTTCTTTGACGTTTTAGCGTGACGTTGAGCCGCCATCTCGGCTGGCGCTGCAACCAGCAATGCCAGCAGCAACACTAAGAATAAAATTTTCTTCATTGTTTTTGCAGTTTTTCTTGCTCCGCTACCCCATTGAGCGTTATTCATAAAAAACAAAAAGCGTGGGAGGTCTGTACTTGTCACTCGTCCCACGTATTAGAGGCTCTCGCATTGCCCATCGAAGTTGAACGAGCAACGCAGAAGCCCACGCATGATATGATATATAATCACCTTGAAACTACCGCCAAATAAGCAATAGCCCGCAATGAGATAATATCAAATCCCACTATGGTCATCTACCGTTGCCTCATCCTTGACTTCAATAAAGAATTTGCGAGATTCCTAATACGTCAAGAACAAAGCGCCATAATAAACGCCTTTCAATAAAAAAATGTCATTCCCAGCCATTTTCACCCCAAAACCTCCATGAAGGCGGGCTTCCAGACTAAGAATGTGCAAATATAACACAATTATTTAAAAACGGCAATATATACTCAAAAAAAACTCTGGACTTATTTTTTAACTCATTAAGACGTTGACCGAAGGCCAACTTACCCATCCGATTATCACGCTATTAGTATAAATCATTGCAGAAAACAAGTGCTCCTGGAGCTATAACTTTTGATTTGACCCCTGATAATATTGATGAAGTATATTATGCAGAGCAGAACAAGGAAAAAGCAAAAGTCAACTTCATCAAGAATATCAATGCACTTTTAATGTCCGCTTCAGCATCTATCGCTTGTGAAGATTTCGGGGATGCCAAGAAAGACCTTCTTGAGGCATCAGAGTTAATTGAGAAACTTGACGACAAAGAATCCATCAAAGAGTACCGCAAAGAGATTTCTAAATTGGTTGATAAGTTATTTAGAGATTAATTCATAACCCAGCGTCAAATAAGAATTGGGGTGATGCATACTATGGTTTTCAAAGGCATGGAGATTAATAGATGTTATTCCATCGTCATAATAGACTACTAGCTCTCCACCAAAATCTTCATGCTCATTTATAATATAATCTTTATATCTGTTTTTCAGATCCTCTTTTAATTGTAGAGATAAAGAGAGTATATCCATATTGTTTTTTAAAGACTTTTCGTCTTGAAGATAATGTATTTCACATAACTTTTTTGTTTTTTTATTGAACACAAAAGTCACTTCCAACCATTTGATTCCTTCATGTTTAATTCTATTAGTTACCTCAAGAGCAAAACAAACATTATCTTCACAATAATTTTTAATGTATTTATACTTATATCCCTTCTTATTTAAAATTGTCTTCACATCCTTCATGGTGCTTTTGCCAAGTTCAAGTCCCAATGAATTAGTGTTGATTTGGGCTTTAACAGGCATTGTTATAAGGAAAAGCAAAACAATTATTGATAAATATTTTTTCATGAAAACTATAGTATAAGATTATTCTTGTTTTGAGGTATATTGATTATCGCCTCCATCAATCGTCTGGCCATGAGTCAATGGAGCGAGTAAAAATAATTTTGTACTGTTTATCAAGATAGACCTTTTCTATTATACCTACTCTGCAATTTAATAATCCATTATAAAAACTATATTCTGCCTCATAAATATATCCAATCACTTCATTACTTCCTTCTTTTGCTAATCGATTGAGTGTACGTCTTTGATGTTCTGAAAAAACAGGATCATCATAATCTTCATTGTAAATGAGTTGAAATGCATCATTTGCTGTTATATCAGAGACATACTCACATGAGACCCATCTAAGTTTGATAGAAGATTTCATGCCGAACGCTTTTGAATCCGTTTGTTTTTTATGTGCAACAGCTGATTTTACTCTCTCAACAGGATTGGGATTTGATTTACGTTTTTGTGGAGTTTTTGCGATTGTTACACCTCCAAGAAAGGAAAAAATGAATAATAAAATGATTATTTTTTTCATAATAGTGTTTTTTAAGCAATTCTTTGAGATTATTTTTTTAGAGTTCATCTTTTTTAGCTAAAATTTTTAATAGTTATCTTCTATATATTTGTCTATATCATCTGCATGTATATATTCTCCTTCTCCAAATTCGTCTATAAATTCACCTATATCCCACTCATTTCCTCTTGTGTCTCTAACAACATCATCATAGACAGTGTAAACATTTTTAACATGCCGGGTCAACTTCTCTTTTAATTCTATATTTTTCGCCACTTCTGACACCCATAGTGAGTCATAATGTTTCTTATCTCTTTTTAATAATTCGTTTTTTTCTTTCAACGATTTTATTTCATTTTGAAGAGAATCAATTTTATGATTTTGTTTTTTCACTTTCTCTGAAGTGAAATCACATGAGATAAAAGAGATTGATATAATAACAGCTACTATAAAAAGAATATTTTTCATAATGTGAGGAGTTTAAGCTGATTCTTGTTTTGTAAGTTTATTAATTATCGCCTCTGTTATTGGCGACTCATAGAACTTCGTTTCGAAGTAGTCACATCCCGCCTGTGCGTTCGTACATCCCAGGCAGATATAGTGGTTTCCGTTGCGAGCTTGACCTTGTTTCCGTACTTGAACATGGCCATAACCGCAGTACGGGCATAATTTACGGTCGTCTATCATCAGAGCTGTAGTCAGCTCATTGATAAATACAGACGGCTTTCCTGCTTTATAGAACACTGTCGTTTTCGTTTTCGCACGAGTTATAGCGACATAGAATAGCCGTCGTTCCTCTGCGAACTCGATAGATTCTTCCTGTTCGCTCAGCACATAGTTCAGCACTGGGTCATCCGATATCATCGATGGGAAGCCATATATGTCCGAGTTACATTTCAGCAAGAACACATAATCAGCCTCCAGACCCTTTGCTTTATGCACGGTCAGGCAGCGAATGCGTCGGTTGTCAATTGCTATCTCCACATCATCATCCTTCTCGTGGTATCTAAATTCTGGGTCGTATTTGAATATGGCAAAGTCAAACACATATCGAGAGATAATATATACCGATTTATCGGCAGGTATTTCACGTATTTTCTCTGCTATTGTCTTTGCCAGTTCCGAATCATTCTCATATCCTTCACATTCTATTGATGTGTTCAAGTCTTTAAGTGGCGATTTAACGTCCTTCTGCACCTGGCTTTTATTCTTTTGAATAAACTCCGATGATATTTTGATTGCAGGTTGTCCGAAGCGGTAAGTCGATTCAATTTTACATTGAGATGTAAAGCCAAAGTATTTAGAGAAGTCGCTAAACAGCCCCAGGTCGCTACCAGCGAAGCGGTAAATCGATTGCCAGTCGTCACCAACAGTAAATATTTTACCAAGCGGTTTCTCTCTGAGAGAAAGCAAGAACTTGTATCTGTCGAAAGATATATCCTGGAACTCATCCACGATAATGTATTTATATTTCTCCTTGTAAGAACCATTCTCGCAGTATTCCGTTGCTTTAAGGATCATGTCCGTGAAATCCATCTCGCCGTTCCTCTGCAGCCCTTCTTGGTAAGCGTTGTAGAACGGCTCAATTATGTTCTTCACAATATACAGCGTCCTGTCATCCTTAAACTGCTCCGCTTTCTTTATTATGTCATTGATGTTTCTGCAGTTCGCTTTCATCAGAGCTATGAACGACGTTATCAGTTCCAGAATCGTCTTCTCCTTATTCTTGTCTCGCTGTACTATCTTGTCATAAGTCACAGAAGCATCTTCAGGGACTAGTTTCACCCCATGCTGCAGCAGTTGCATTGCTAGGCTTGACTCCCATGTCAAGTCAGCAAACATTGCGCTTGTCGTCTCCAGCATCACTGTGCCATATTCCTCATGAACGCTGCGTTTCCATTTTATGCCGTTGCGGTATTCTATGTTCGCTTTTTGGTATGATATACCATTCTTCACTCCGAACCATTTAGGCACGTTTCCTCGCGCGTCTATACCGAAGTGTTCAAGGTATAGGCGTTGCTGTGTGCCATCCTCGCCTTCGTAGTATATTGAGAAGTCAGGCTTATATTGCTGGCGTTGCTTCGTTGCCACGTTAAATTCATATGGTTCCTCATAACGGAATTTCACACCATGCGTCGAAAGGAAGTGGCATATACGGCGTTCCTGTTCACTCTTAGTGAATATAATTCCACCGTCCATATCCGTGAAATATGCTTGGATTCCATATTTAAGACGGTCTGAGTAAAACTCCTGTGATGTAGCGTAGTGATGCGGTATTTTCGCCAGCGAGAGGAAATACAGCAGGTAGTACGTCACTGCCTCTTTAAACTCCTCGTTCTTCAGCATTTCATAAAACACATTCACTGCGAAGCCATCACCGCATACCGATGGCATTTCATCTGCCACTTCCGCTATTATGCTACGAGCAAGGGCGTGGAACGTCTTACAGTTGAGCCCATCATATCCGATACGTTTTCGGAGCTCCTCTGTGGCTTTACGAGTAAACGAAATCAGCAGGATATCTTCCGGATAAACCTCCTGTCTCTCGATAAGGTATTTCACCTTAGCGTTAATCGTTGAAGTCTTTCCGCTGCCTGCCGAGCTCACTACAAGGCAGTTATCTTCACCATTCACCACTGCTTCGCGTTGCTGATTGTCCAGAGGATATTGCAGCATTGTGTCAAAGTAATCCTTGCATTCCTCCAGTTCCTTCTTCACATAGAGGTTATTATGTTTAGACCTATTATCCTCATATATACCGAAGAAATTCAGGAACTCTCTCATCGGATTTTCATCCAGCAGGAATTTATTTAGGTTGTTATTCAGGCAGTATTTTATGTTCTTGATTGTAATATCAACACGTTGCTTTAGGAGATCCGCTTCAGACTTCGCCACATAATGGCTGTTGTCGAACGTCTCCGTCTTTAATCGCTTATTATCAGGAAAATCCTTATTCAGATGGAATATGGCGTTATTATCTTTGCGGTTCTTCTCCAGGTTCTTAATAAACCCGCCCATCCATTTACATTTCTCGGGGTTGGAGAGGTAGCCCTCCAGTTTATTGTCGATACAGAACTGCGCAGCGTCCACCGTTTCTTTAATATTCTCATGCAGTTCTTTAGCCTCCTCCCTTGAAACATTATGCTTATGGTCGAAAGTGCTGTGTATTTCATACTCCACCTTCCCATAATTGTTTTCAAAGAGTGTTATGTTATTATTCTTATTCCTTGCATCGTTGATATATGCCTGATGGTTCTGAAATATGTCTATAAGGCTATTAGCATTTTTTGTGTCCGTTATGAAACGCAGGAACTTTCTGTTGGTTAAATATTGCAGAGCATTCTGATGCGTCTCTTGATATTGTTGAGCGAACTGTCCCCACATATCATCTGTCATAGGCGAGCTTGGGTTGCATCTATTAAAGAAGTCCTGAACAGCCCCTGCAAACTCATAATTCCATTTATCCAAGAGTTTCTTTGTTTTCGAGTTGTGCCAAAGAATCGCTGTCACTATAACAATTATAGCGACAATTATTGCAGCTGCGACAATTATGTATGTGGTGTTAAGATCCATATTTAAATTTTATATGTTTCTGCAAATCCATTTTAATCCAGAAAGTCAAAGAATGTATCTGCATTCATTTCAGTAATACTTGGCAGTTTTAAAACATTGACATTTTGAAAATAAAATATAGTGTACTTTGTTATATTTGAACCAAAATAAGGTTTTGAGTAAAAAATAAACATCTCGATATTTTCTGAATCTTGAATCTGTTTTTTGTAACGTGTAATAATATGTTTACCTTCCATAAAATCATCAACAAAAACAAAGTTGCTTTGTTTGACTTTATTTAAGAACGAATAATACTGAATGTCATCATTGTAGATTGCATACGAATACCATCTTTTATTATTGGCGTTTTCGTGAATTTCAAAAATGCCATATTTTTCTCCAGCAGGAGACCATCCAAAAAAAGTTCCTTCTAATTTTGTATTTTTGCAATTATATGTCCAATATGCTACTTTCTCAGATGTTAATGAGTCTGTTGAAGCGCCGACAAGGTCAAATTTTAGTTTGGTGAAGGTTTCATTGATACTTGCCCAATGATTATCAGTAACTATTTTCATAAAATTTTGATATGAAATACTTTGAGCAAAGCAAGACAAGCAACATAGAAAGAAGGAAATTATTAATAAATATTTTTTCATAATTGTATTTGTTTAAATATTATATGCTTCAGATAGGTTCGAGTAGAAGTTTATCAGCGAGTTTCGGAGCTCCATATCGATGTATGGTATCTCTCCCTCACGCAGTAGACGCATGCACTCCGAGAGATACTCAGGTGGCGAGGTTTTAAAGCTCGCCAGCCAATAGGCGTTTGCGCCTCGAGGCGATAGTGTGTATGTGTGGCCATAACCAAGTTTATGCCATACATAGAACATAGGAACCTTTAACGCCTCCACATTTGCGACTTTTGGGTCTTTCATAAAGTCAAAAGCTTGTTCTGCCTTGATTTTATCTTCAATCAGGCACAACCCCTTCACAAGGTCTATCATATCTCCTTTACTTGGGTACTGCATTTTTTAAAAAGAAGTAGAAAAATACTAAGGTTCATAAAACACAACGAGCATATCATCTTTATTTTTTCTAAAAGTCAAATACTCTGTTCTATTTTGTTTTATTCTTATATATGTCTCAAATATTTCGTCATCATTAATGCCATCTTCATAAAAAATAAAATTATTTTTTTGAGCTGTTCTCAAAAATAAATTATATGCTTCATTTGATGGGAAAATATACTCATAACATTTTTGACCATCTTCATAATCCTGTATAGAGACGACACTTCTATTTTTTCCAATATGATAACTAAAATTGAATCCTTTTTCTGTAAAAATCAAATCTGGGCAATTGTATGTCCATGTAACAGTTCTATGGTCGTCTCTTTCAATGCTGCCTGCATATTTATATTTCCTCGTAGATAAAAACTTTTCTATTTCAGACCAACGTTGAATTTTAGAGAGATGCATTAGTTCTGAATACGTGAGATTTTGAGAATTTGCTATTTGAACTCCCAAAAAGAGAAAAAAGGAAAAGAGAATTATTCTTTTTATCGTTTTCATAACAAAATAGTTTATAATAAGTTATTTAAAAACCTGGCACTTTAAAAGTCACAGGTAAAGTGTACCACACATCGATAGGTTCTCCTAAAGCGTTACGACCAGGTGAAAAACTAGGAAGATTTAATACAAGTCTTATTGCCTCTTTATCAAGAAGAGGGTGAACACCCCTTGACACTTTAACTTCGCCTATAGTTCCATCCTTTTTGACTACAAATTGAACTATAACCTTGCCTTGTATAGGTTCCTCTTTGAGTTCTGAAGGATATATCATGTGGTCATTCAAATACTTTAATAGTGCAGCATTGCCGCCTGGATAAGAAGGCATACGTGCAGCTGAGCTAAACACCTCAGACTCAGATTGCGGTGTTGCTTCTTCTTTCTTTGTCTCTGCTTCTTTTTCTCTATCTTTTTTATTCTTGTCCAAGATTCTTGTCAAAGGGCTTAATGGACCGTTATCAAGAAGTGACTCATTGTTCATATATCCATTGTCAAAAATGGCCACTTTTGTTGACGAAGTACCATCTGTATATTTTATTTTAACACTATGAAGCAATACAGCAGAAGCTTTTTTGTTATGAAACAACTTTTTATAAGTTGCTTTTTCATATGTCAACAAATGATAAGTATCCAAAGAGCCTTGAACTAAATCTTTATATAAATCTGATTTTGTGCGTCCTTTAAGGTTCGAGTATTTCAAAACAAGATATCTGTCGCCAGTTTTAATGTCATAGACTGGAGAGCCGTAGTTTTCGAACTCAAATTCAAAAGTTATATCTTTTATAGTTTTAGGTGAAGTGTTTATCAGTTCCACAAATAATCTCACTGTGCCATCAACATCTTGATTCCCACTATCAAAATGAAAGTCTACTATAGTTGCTGGTGCGTTTATAAGGTTAGTTTGTGCTCTTCCAGCATTGATATACATCAATGCGACATTTTCAGGAAGCCCATCACTAATCCAGCTATTATAAGTCTTTATCTCATCTGGGTACATGTCCTCCACTTCTAACACAGCATACTCCTCATTGTCAGCAGAGCTGTATGTTGTGATTTGCGCATTTGCGAAGGAGTTCACCAACACAATTAAGAGAGATATTATAAGATTTTTTTTCATAGAATTTTAATCATTTGATTTTAGTTTAACACTATAATTTGTAGGAACTTGACAAATGTTTGACAAGTCACCTCGAATGATTTTTATTTTTCCTGTTTTTGTAATACGGTCAAAATCATAAACACGATAAAGATAGTATTTATCTTTTTCTTGAATACTACGAGATAATTCTGTTTGTGTAACAAAGAATTGTGTGTTAAGTGGTCCGGAAGTTGTTTTTACTTCAATATATTTTCTTTTGCCATTAGGTAAATACGAAAGTATATCGTAGCCAGTGCCATCTCCTTCCTCAACAGCAACATTTTTAACCTTTTTTGCGAGATTTTGTTTACCACAGGCAATAAGACTTCTTTTTTCAAAATCCAGTACAAACGCTTCTCCCAGATTGCCAAGAGTTTTCTTATCAACATTTTCAAAATACGAATTGTCTTTCAATCCTTTGAAATTATGCTTTCTCTTGTTTTTTACTTGTAGTAAACTTGCATTTATTATAGAAACACTTGGCATGATTGGTTCTGCTACCTCTTGTTGCACCTCAGCTCTCAAATGAACTGCTGCTGAATAGATGAAATCTTGCGCTAACAAATGATTTGCTGGATCAACACCTACATAATCATTGTCTATCAGCCATTTATTATGTAATTGCAGAAGCTCATTATTTTCTAGAATAATCTCCCGAATTTCATTGCAAAGGCGATAGAAATAGAGAATTCCCTTATCACCCATTTTCAACTCGTAATTATATTGAGTTTTTTCTAGAAAAAGTTTGTATATTTTATATTTGTATATGTAAAAAAGCTCAGGGAATAGTGCTGAAAGATAAACAGAAATGGCATGGCGGTCTTGATGATGTCTATCATGTTCAAGAAAACCATTGGCATTGCATTTCTTGATAAGCTCGTCAGAGTTTTGCATGAACCTCTCAATGCGTACCACGATATCATCATTCATTATAAGTCCTCTAAACATCTCACGGACATCTTCAGGATAATGTTCTGCAAATATCAAAAGGGTTCCTTTGGGGAGATATTGATATGAGCCGTTGTTGGCAACCAACAAATTCACATCATCAGCAAGAGCTTTACTCAGCATTCCATGAAAATCATGTGCTTCAATATCAAAATTGTTCTTGAAAGTTTTTAGGAATTTCCATTTGTAGCCTTCTAATTTACGAATCTTATTAAAGTTCGTAATATATTCTTCGATATATGATGAAATGCTATACATATTTGTCTGAGATAGTTAGTTTGATTCAGTCAGTTTCTGATAAAGCTCGAACAGGCGCGCTACGCACTCACTCTCGGTCATGGAGATGGGGAAGCCATAGGCGGCCATAACGGCGCGGTCATTTTGCTGATGCGCTTTGCGCAGCTCAGGCGGCATCGTCAGCTCATCGTACAGGTCGGCAAGGCTGCTGTCGGGGTACATCGCCCTCGCGTCAAGAATCGCCTGGGCAGTCGCAGCAATCTTCTCACGCTGCTCATCACTAACCTCTGGCCACGGGAAGTTGTTATAGACAATATCCTTGCTGTAGCGATAGTCGCTCTTTAACCTGCCACAGACTGCCCTCATCCATGCCATGTGAACGTTGCTCTCCAAAACGCCAAAGTGATATAATGACGCATCTGGAATGATATGAGCAGAATCACTGGTTAGAGTCTCTTTTGATAAATATCCCATGGGTACATATCTCCTTCTTTCAGAAGAGACTCTTGGGACTATAATATATTCTGATATAGGCATGTTTTCAACATGGAAGTGAGTTGGTCTATCAGCGAGTTTTATAGTTCCAGCACTCTTACTTGCAAGACGGAAATTTCTCACATTCTCAACCCTTTTCAAGCAATGTGGCATTGAGCGAAGTTCGGCAGGGCTGCAATCTCCCAACCAAAGGCAATATCTTGGCTTTTGGTGAATAAACTCTTGAGCACCATACCATGGCCTGAAATACTGTTGTGATTTCGGCTCAATTTTGATGAAATCTTCCATCTCTTCTTTAGTGAAAAGATAGTTGCCATCATCAATGGGCTTATTTCCAATTCCTATTTGAGGTATATCACAAAGAGATTTTGGTCTGCTTTCAACAAAAACACTTGGGGCATCAATCAAATATGGATTAATGTTCTTAACCTCTATAGTTTTGCCATTATCAAAAATGAAATATTTTGCGCTATCAAGATAGCTGAAACCTATTATAACGCAGTGAACATGAGCTTTTAGTGTAGCTTCGCTATCCCAACGGAAAGTGCGATAAACAAAATTGAATTTTAACCCATCTTCAAAGAGCGGTTTCCAAAGATTTGCCACTTGTTCACCTTGTGAGATACTATTGGTTGAAACGAGAGCGGCTCTAATCTTGGTGCCTTTCATTAATTCAGAGGCTTTTTTATACCAGCCGCACACATAGTCAAGATTACCTACGTTCTTCCACTTCTTTCCAAAGATTTCAAGCAGGTCATCTTTTTGTGCTGTACTCATAATTCTCGCTCCCACAAACGGCGGGTTGCCTATAATATAGTTCAGCTTGTCTTTCGGCACTACAGTTTCCCAGTCGATGCGCAGAGCGTTGCCCTCATGGATATTGGCATTAGCTTTCAATGGCAGGAAGTCGATATCGTGCTTGATAATCTGTTCGGTCTCGGCAAGCATCTGCGACTCACTGATCCACAGTGCAGTGGTGGCGACGGTAACGGCGAAGTCGTTAATCTCTATGCCATAGAACTGATTGATATTCACTTTAATTGGCGAGAACTCCTCTAAACCGATAAACGCCTGTCCGTGAGTCATGGCACTAACCACGCGGTTCTCAAGTCGGCGCAACGACAGGTAGGTCTCGGTCAAGAAATTGCCCGAACCGCAGGCAGGGTCAAGGAAAGTGAGGCTCGCAAGTTTATCTTGATAGGCGCTAAGTAGTTTTTGACGCTTTCTCTCAACTTTCTCTTCAAGTATGTCTTCAAGTTCCTGTTTCAAATCATCTAGGAACAATGGGTCGATTACCTTGTGTATGTTCTCGATGCTCGTGTAGTGCATGCCACCGCTGCGGCGCGTCTCGGGGTTGAGAGTGCTCTCAAACATCGCTCCGAAAATCGTGGGACTTATCTCGCTCCAGTCGAAGTCGAGCGACGCTTTCTGCAACAGCAGTTCACGCAGCTCGGGAGTGAACTGCGGGATGTCGATATACTCGGCAAAAACGCCCTTGGCATAGGGGAACGCTTTAAGATCGTCACGCAAGAACTTGCTGCGCTCCTCAACAGGGGTGTTCAGCACTTCAAAGAGCTGTAGCAATGCCGCGCGCATCATCTCTGTGTCATGTTTTACAAGGTAGTCGTGGAACTGGTCACGGGTGAAGATGCCAGCATCCTCGGCATATAGGCAGAACACCAATCTCACACAAAGGATATTGAGCTGCTGCAGCGTCTCAGAGTCACGGTCACCATATTGTTCGAGCATGGCATCGTAGATGGCGCCTATTATTTCGCCAGCCTTCATCGACACCTCCTCCTCACGAGAGATGTGCTCGCTTTTCACGTCAACAAGGAACTGCAGTCTGTAATACTCTTTCTCGAGGTTTTCAAGCAGTATCTGCTCAGGCTCGCCGTTGGGTTGCTCCATGTCATAGACCAGGAACTCACGGAAGTTGCTCACTACCACCCAACGAGGATGCTCACTGCGAGGCAGACCAATAATGTAACGTTGGGCCTGTTGATAAGGAGTCAGCATTGTTCCGTCGCTCTGTTTAATGGGCTTCCTGAGGTCTTTCTCGATACTCTTTTGTTCGATAAGTACTTCAGTGCTACGGATGCGTCCATCGATGAATGCCGTATGGTCAAGATGCACCTGGTCTTCGAACTTTATAAAGTCAGCGACATGTTCCACTCCGTACACCTCACTTAAGAGTTGCATCCAGAACGGTTGACTTTCGCCTTTCTCATAGCCTCGCCTAGCCCACTTTTCAGCAAACTCACGCGCTGCATTCCTTTGTTGTTTATCGGTCATAATGATGATAATGGTTACAAGTTGCAAATTTACTCAATAATCCTATAATTATTATTATATTTAAGGAGAAAGTTTTCAACAAAAATAAAACCCTGCCGGCGCTCTCGTGTGGGCAGGGTGTTAGATAACACGAATGAATTATCTGATATGAAAATTGGAAACAAATCATTTTTTGTTCAAAGATAGAGGTCATGAGTGCCAAAATCGGGCCCATCAATCCCAAATAAACAAAAACCCACCAGCTTGTGAGTTGGTGGGCTGAAAAAAGCATTCAAAACCATGAATTATCTCGATAGATTTTCATTCTTCAAATTCTTCATCCGAGTCGGTTTCTTCGACTGCTTGTATTATCTCCATGAAGTCGAGATCGTGTTGGTCGCATATGTCGAAGCAGTCCATCGATTATAGTTCCAGTCGTAGGTCATGATATCTATTATTCAGTTGGTTCGCCTTTGGTTTTTAAGGTTGTCAAGTCCTTCAAAGGAGGATTCTGAAAATATTCATATAAATCATCTGACCATTCTATTGCTCCAATATTAGTAATAGTTTTACTTGTACCATTTTTGTAGTCAACCTTTATTGAACGGATTTTGGCATATTCCACAATGTCTGTGAACCATGCGTATTCGAACTGATATTCGGCAGAAGTATCTGGATCTATTGGACCAACACATTTCCTTGTTACGGCACGGCCAACAGGGTCGTCAACCGCATTATATCCTGTAAAAGTAATAGTAATATACTTAATCATACTATTTGTCGGATTGTAGAAGCAGAACCTTATTCCTGTGCCATCAGTATATTCACTCTCGTCATAGACCTTCCATTCGACTATTGATAAGCCATATTTCTTGAAACTGTCAAACTCCTTAAGCAGCTCTTTTGTGTCTTGAACATATTGATAGAGTTCAAAACCTTTAGTTACTTCCAAAAAGTTTTCTTTAACTTCTTGTGAGCAACTCAAAAGTGTGTCAAGTTTAAGCTGCTCTTCTTTCTGTAATGAAATGTTTGTTGTGGGTATGAAAAAGCATTTGCCGCAACAGGTCGCCACATAGTATTCTGTCCCCTTTATTGTTTGTTTACCCGCGATTCTTACTGTAGATTCAGCATCTAGATATCCTTTAATGTCAGAATAAGAGTTCTTGCCTGTAATTTTTTGATAAACATATCCTGAAGACTTAGTTTCTCCCCATATTTGTCTAAAACTAAAAGGGAAAGGATATTTAATAGACTTGAGGTCAGTAACTGGTTCTAATTCATAAGATTTTTCTTCGTCAAGAAGACTATCATAGTCACCCTGTGACATATATTTAGGAGCGTAGTAGCTTCTATCATAGCTAGACTTGTCATAATCAAACAATGTTGTCGTGTTGTCTTTTCTCAGCAATTGAATTTCCAGTTTAGGAGTGAATGAGTAGCTAGAAAATTCACACTCATATATTGCTGTCTTAACTTGGCATGGCTCAAATTCATCCGCTTTAGGCGAATATGTACTTCCACTTTTATTCATATAAATAGTTGTCATTGGCTCAATCATTTTCTCACCAATAGATTGAGACATCAAAGTCATGTTTGAGCTATTAGAATTAGAAAAGTGCCATATAAGATGTTCATTATTCTGCACATTAGTTAAGAACACATAGCGCACATCACGATTCAGATTTGAAACTGAGTCAACACGGAAGCTGGCATTTCTAATCACATCATCTGGTGTGTACCTTTTGTCTTTATCGTAATAAGCTTTATCGTCATATTCTCCCACGCCGTGATAGTAAGGCATCAGGTAGTAATCCTTATTAATTTGAGGATTCTTTTTCGGTTTCTTTATCCAAACAGTGTCAGGGGTGAGATTATAGAAACATTGAAGTTTATTACCATAAATGCCATATGATGTCCCTATCTTAAAAGAGATAATTTCTCCTTTGAGAGACTGTAGCATATTGGAGTAACCTTGAGTGCTATATGAAGCATTCCTATCCAGCAAATGTTCCCATTTAGTGTCGACAAGTTTTTCGAAGCCAAAAGACTGTGCACAAAGCATATGAAAGAAAAAGATAAAGAATAGTATACGTTTCATGATTATTCCTTTGTTTTATGGTTATTGATATGCAAAGATAGCAAATTTCCTTTAAACATTGGTTATTATAGGAGAAAAAATCCCCGCCTTTTGTTAAAGACGGGGCTACCTGAATTGTGTCATGCAGATGTACAGTTTCAATTTGGAAAATAATCAAATTTTCAACTTGCTGCAAAGTTAGAAAAAAGTTTCCATATATCAGCAATCATAAGTCAATTTTTTCCACTCCTTATATTATAAAGCAACAGCCCTACGGACATTCACATGCTCGTAGGACTTTACTAACTACTAAACAGCCTGCGTATGGCTGAATAGCGCTGCAAAGTTAGTGAAAAGATTTCAGTTATCATTTATGAGTTGCGGATTTTTTACTACTCATCATATTAAAAGGTCGAACCCTGCCGACGCTCGCGAGCCAGCAGGGTCCTAATTCGTCTCACTTCATTTCATGCGGAAATGAAATTAGTGCAAAGGTACAACATTTAATATATTCAGCATACATGCTCATAAAGGAATCATGATTGATTTATGAAGATTTGCAGTTATTTTAATCATTTTAGGTAGTTATATTTACAAAAAGAATGCTTGTCGGTTTCATAGTGAAAATGAGCGGTTTCGTATAATCATTATCCCCATTCGCAGACCTCTTGGGGTTGTTAATAACTTTTAAGCAATCGAGGTGTAATTTTCCTATATTTTTTTTGATACCTATTTAAAATTTATATATACCTTTGCACCATAATTGTGAGGTAATATGCATTCATTGTTTCACGAAAGATAAGTTCCTGTGTACAAAAACTTGTATACAAGGACTTTTTTGTTTATACAGTAATACATTAAACTCAAAATAAATAACTCGTTTTTACTAACTATTAATTATTAAACTTTTTCATGCGTATGAAAAAATTACTAACATTTTTGACGTTGCTCACGTTGTTTTTCGCAACAGCCTGGGCTGATCAAACCACTTACTCAATGTCGTTCCAAGGTTCTGCCAACGGAACTAATGATGTAACTTGGAATGCTAATACTGCTTCCACATTTACTCATGATGGTATAACTTGGAGTCATGCTGAAGTTTTTGCAGGAACTGCTTATTATGGCACACTGAAAACTGCAGCTACTTTTGGAAGCAAAAACAATCCAGTGACAAGTGTTGAATTATCCACGACAGATTTTGCTGGAAAGACTATTGTCAGTGTAACATTAAATGGATCATGTTCAAATAGCGAAGGACCGACTGTTACAATTACTGCAGGTTCGACTACCATGCTTGATGCATGTCCATTTGTAAAAACCACTTACACTGATTACACTACAACTACAAATAACGTCACACTTGGTACTGGAGAAGCTTTAACATTCACAATTAATAATCCTAATAACAATCCTGGTAGTGGTTCGGGTATTAACGTGGCGTCCATCACTGTTGTTTATGAAGATGGTGGTTCACAGACTGTTGCCGCTCCAACCATCTCTCTTAATCCTGCTTCAGGCCCTTACTACGAAGGTGATAATGTGACTGTTAATATGTCTTGCACAACTCCTGATGCAACGATTTCTTACAAGTTTAATGATGGCAATTGGACTACTTATAATAACAGTAATCCTCCAACAATTTCAGCTACTACAACTATTCAAGCTAAGGCTGCAAAGAATGGTGTGGAAAGTACAGTTAATACTCAAACCATTACATTTAATGCACCTATTGCTAACATTGCAGCATTCAAACAACTAGCAAATAATGCTGAATTCAAGTTTGCAGGCGATGTTGTTGTCACTTATGTTAACGAAACAGACACCAGATATGTTTGGGTTAAAGACAATTCAGGTAGTGCAGTTTTCTTTAATACTCTTAGTCCTGTTCCAAACCAGGGCGATGTCATCAAAGGTGGTTGGAAAGGTAAAAAAACTATCTACAGCGGACTCCATGAGATTATAAATGTTACAGGTGCAAATATTCAGGGGTCTGAGGAAGTTACGCCTGCTGAACTTCAAATTTCTGATATCACAACTGATAATCAGTCTACCTATGGTTATGTGCGCAATGTTGTTATAACATCAAAGAGCGGCAAAGATTTCTACTTTACTGCTGATGGCACAACATCAATTCATGGATACAACACTTATGATAGCGACCAAAACATTGAAATTCCAGATGCCGACAATTCGAAGCGATATGATATCTTAGGTATTGTCAATGTACATAGCACAGTTCAATTCACACCCATTGCTTTTGAAGAAGTTCAAGTTGCTCCAAGTGCTGAATACTATTTAGTTGGGGATATGAACAATTGGGGTGATCCATTAGATACGAACTATAAGTTTAATAAACAACTTGACGGAAGCTATGTCCTCAATTTTGATAACATGCCTAACAATATCCGATTCAAGATTGCCAAAGTTGAGAACGACACACAAGTCCTTTATGGTGGAACAGGAATAGATGGCCAAGATTATGGCATTCACAGTGGTCATCACAATGACATCCATTTAAATGGAAATGATGCATTCTTCTTGGCTGCTGGCAAGAGCACTATATTTACTCTTGATGCTGATGCTATGACCTTTGATGTTGAAAGACCTCAGCTATTCATTCGCGGTTCATTTGACGGCTGGTCAGACGCAGGTGTTGAAATGACAACAACTGAGACTGGTTGGACTTACACTAGAGAACTTGCTGGAGGTGCAGGTTTCGGATTTGTTGATGGCTGGGGCAACTGGCATGGCAAGGAGTGGTTGATTAAAGAAGAACATTTAGGAACAGACATTCCAATTGAGACTTCTAACAATTATACTGTTGAAGATGCTGGCGAATATACCATAAATGTCAACAAATTGATTAATACTCTTGTTGTAACTAAAAAAGCTGAAAGTTCTGGTGACGAGTTTGTACTTGTAAAAGACGCATCAACTTTAAATGAAAATGATGAAGTAATTATTGTTAATGGTACAGATGGATCACTAAAAACAATTAGTAACACATCTACCACTGGCAACAATAGACCTGCAACAGACATTGTTGTTGAGGATGAGTCAGCTTCAGCAACAGATGAAACAGCCATCTTTACGTTAGTAAGTGCAGAGGGAGATTTCCCTTGGCAATTTGCGTCAACCCATATTACAGGTGATAATAAGTATTTGACTGGATCTACTAGTAATAATAATAGACTTACATACTCTAATGGAAGTACGAATGCCTCAAAAGCAAAAATAGAAATTGATAATAATGGTAATACTTCTATAGTTTTCAATGCTACTAGAGGAGTTATGCAATACAATGAATCTAGCGTATTATTTAATTGTTATAGTACAGCTTCACAGGATCCTGTTTATCTTTACAAGAGAACATTAATTAATAGAAGCGATGAACCTGAGATAGTGCCTGGTTCTAAAACCATAGAAGGTGGTTATGTACAAGTCACAATCACAGCTGCCCAAGGTGCCGCAATATATTACACAACAGATGGAAGTATGCCTGATAAAAATAATCAAGAGCAACTTTATGAAGGTCCAATTGACTTGTGGTCCACAGGTGGTCGAAAGGTTGTTACTGCAATAGCAGTTGAGAACGGAAAAGATGCAAGTTATCCAGTTTCTGTTACTTACCTTTTCACCTCACCAGAGGCCCCAACATTTGATCCCGCTTCAGGCACAGTTCGTATAGAACCATTCTCTGTAACCATAAGCAGCAAAAGTGAATACGGGGAAGATGCAAAGATTTATTATCTGTTAGATCCAGCTACACCTCCAACAGCTGCCATTTTATATAATGAGGATAATCTTTACGAGGGTCCAGTTAACATTAGTGGTGTTGGTACACATACCATTTATGCACTTGTTTATCTGAATAACATCAAGAGTGAAGTTGCAGTAGCAACATACTCTATAGCTGATTCTAAGACCCTTGCTGAGATTATCACCTTAGGTGAAAATGCTGATGGCAAGCCCTACACCATCAGCAATGATTTGCTTGGTGTTTACAAGAATGGTACTTCTATTTGGTTCAAGGACGAGGCACAGGCTGTTGACTATCAAAATCCAACTGCTGCCTCTTACGAGTACTATACCGTAGTAGAACAAAATTTAGACATCAACAAGAGTGAGAAAGACTTCGCCCAGAACAACTGGATTGAGGTTGTGTTCCCATCTGAGCAAGACTTCGCCAATGTATATGTAAGGAACTTGACAGGTACATACTCTTGCGAGAATGGCAATCCCAAGTTAACTCTTACCGTAGCGGTAGATGAGGATAATGATGTAACTGAGGTTCCATCTAGTGGTCTTGCTTACGATCTTAATCCATATATGGCTGTAAACTTTGCCGGTAACCAGACTTATACTAACAACGGCGAGACTCAGACATTCTTCTTCTCTCAGCCAAAGGCACAAGAGTATGCTCAAATCTTGTGGGCTGTATGGGACGGAGAGCAGTTCAATATGACAACAGACATCGATGATAATTATTACGGATTTACTGGTTCATTTACTATCAATCCAGAGCTTAATGCATATTCTACTTCTGGATTGAAGACCAACTACTCTTATAACTTCAAGGCCATCATCCGTAAGAGCGCATCTAAGGCTGGTCCTTACGAGGTATATCCAACAGACCTCAATCCTGATGTGCCAACCGCTATCAACGGTGTCGTTGTAAACGGCAATGTTAAGAGCGTTAAGTACGTTAACGTAGCAGGTATGGTAAGTGATGTTCCATTCCAGGGCGTTAACATTGTAGTTACCGAGTACACTGATGGTTCTCGCACAACTACCAAGATGCTCAAGAAGTAATCTCAGAATTAATCATAAATTCTAACCTTTCAAGGGCGGCACGTAAAGATAGCGTGTCGCTCTTGTTTTTCTTTAAGACTATTAAGGACGATGCTTTATAGAATCTATTATTAATGACAATGTTCATGACAGGGCATAAAAAACGTGGCCCGTGCCACGTCAGTGTTGAAGGTCGTAGGGAACCTGGAAAACCAACGATGACAGCGGTCCACGCAATACGGTAGACCACTATGCATCTCGATTTTCCGTTTTGAAAAGTCCTACGTTCTCAACACCAGAGATTGCATAATGTTCTTTTTGAACTATGTGATGTCAATGATATGACATCGCAAAATTACAGTTTTTTCTGTAAAAATCAACAAGCGACGAAGAAAAAATCACTGTTTGTACGAGCAGAACAGTTTCAGCGTCATGCGCGCTGCATCCCCTGAAGGTTCCACATCGCTTTTGAAGAGGATGAGATTTCCCTCCTCATCATTTTCTGTCGCGATACGGCAATTGTCATTCCAGTCGAATCGTTTCACCAATCCTCCGTGATGCACATAGAACGAGCAGAACTCTTTCAGATTGCCTTCATCATCAAGCACCTGTTCTGCCACGTCAGGGGTGAGTTCCAGTGTGATCTCACTTCCATCCGTGATAGAGAAGAACACCTTTCTGTTCACTGTGAGTGAGAGGAATCCCATTCCATCTCTAATGCCAGAATCAAGCACATAGTGGTAAGGCACAGACTCAAAGATGCCCATTTTAGCGAACAGCAGTGCCATCTCCTTAGACATTGACAGAGGCATGTCGAACAGGTAAGCTCTCACCACGTCATAGACGTATCCACGACCCTTTGTGTTGTTCTTACCCTCCGTGAAGGTAATCACCTTTCCCACTGTCGCGATGCCAATCACTGCCTTTGTCGGAATCTTCTCCGGCACAATGCCGAACAGCTGCTCGTTGCGTAGCGTCTGTATCTGCTCGATTGAGCGTTTAGGGTTATCGACTTGTTCATCTCCGTAGATCACTACGTTGCTGAACTCTTCCAGTAGTGCGTCAGAGTGCACTATTCTCACTGTCCCGCCGCAAATCTCCGATGCTTGCGGTTGCGGGTAAAATAGAACATTTCTCATAATAAAAAATGTTTAGTTAGAATTACCTCCTACGATGAGAGGGTTCAAACCAAACGACAAAAGAAGCAACTTTATGGGCAAATGTATAACCCATGCGAGTTAACGTTTCCTAACTCACAAGAAAAAATTAATCTTTGCGCATTGTGAACATAACACGCAATAATTAATACAGTATTTAATATGATTTTAAGGTATAAGAATCAATATACAAAAACCGTGCCAATAATAGTTTTATCAGTTTTGAGTTTTGAGTTATGAGTTGTGAGTTGCGTTTGATATTCCTCAGTACATATTAGATTACACCACTAGTGGATATCCCAAAGTTGTCTCTATATGGGATTTTTTCGCATCCGATATAGAGAGTATCGAAAGCGTCAGTACCGTCTGTGCGATGCTGCAGCAGATCTTCCTCCGTCTCTGCGAGTTTCTCTCCTCCCTTATCCTTACGGAAACCGTTACGGCCACGCACCACGCCAGCAGTCTGTATTGCCAGAATCAGGTCATCGTTATTTTGGCGGTTGAAGAACGGCATTAGTCGTTGCTTCCCTGCGAACCCCTGATTTATCAGCAGATATTTCTCGTCATGCCGCATCGGGTTACCGAGGTTTATATCCTCCACCTGCCACCCATGGCGTTCAAACTCATGGCACACCACCCAGTGGAAGTCCTGTTCATTCACGGCATAGTTGCCTCCTAGAGCTGTACTGTCGTAGTAATACACCACAGTCTTGCATTCATGATGCATATAGTAGCGGCAGAAGTCATCAATCAGAGCCGGTATTTTCCTTTCAAACTTCGTGTAGAACGACTTTATCACGTTCAGCCTACGGCCGTCCGGTTGTCCTGCGACAATCCAGTTTATATTCGCGTTATAGTCCATTCCGATGCATATCGGAGCCAGCTTATTCAAGTCGCTGTCTGCTCTGCAATCCAGTGGAGAGGAAAGAGAGGAGAGTGTAGAGAAATCCTGTGCTTCCGTAAACTCCTTGAACTGCTCATCCAGGTATTCAAAATCGCTTGCGTTATATTTATGCCCTTCCCGCATTGACGAGTAGAATCCATCCTTTGCTATTCCAATCCGTTGGCATAGGATTGAAGTCTGGAACGTCTTCGGTGTAAGGTCGCGTTTCATCTGTTTTATATAGCTCTCACCGAGCAGCTGCAGGTTTTCTATCGACGAATACTCCTTATAGTACACCGCCACAGAGCGCATCCTGTTCAGGTTGCGGTCCAGTCTTCGCAGATGCAGTCTCAGGAAATGCGGAATTTCGAACCCCTTCTCCTGCATTCTGCGGATACGTTGCTTCACGTTCCATATCTCATATATTGTCCCTTCTATTGCCTCTATCAGTTGCGGGTCCATCTTCTCCTTATAGTGAAGAAACCACGAACCCTTCTGCGTCTGCGGCATATCCGATAGGATCATTATAGAGTGGTTAAACGAGTGGTGTCCGAAGTATGACTTAATCCCGCCGTTCGCTGGCAGTGTCTCATCCTTCAGCCGTTCATAGTCTATGAACTTCGCCTCATCTATCAGCAGCCACGACAGCGTCAGCGAGTTACTGGAGCCTGGTCTGTCTTGTGATATCAGAATGGCGCACGAGCCGTTGTAGAACGTTATCACGTGCTCATATTCCGCAGGTTCTATTATCGGTTTCCCGAATGATTTAGGCGGTCTCCGACCAATCACATAATGAATGCCATTGATGTATCCCCACCGTTTCCATGCGGCCAGCAGCCCAGGTATCGTATTCGTCAGACCGTGCTTGTAAGTCGGCACCACGATGCCGCCAGTCGATCCAGGCATACGTTGCATGTTACGAAGCACAAAAGGCGACGCTATGCTGTCCGTCTTCCCTGTTCTTCGTCCTGCCACTATCACTGTCGTGTTCGCGCCTATCAGTTGCGTCAAGCGCTGAGGCTCATTAAAGTATATCTTCTTCACTGCGGTTTTTCTTTAAATGCACAATGGATTCACTTATACCACATCCTCTTCCTCCTTCGGTTCTGGGAACAGTGTAGCTTCTTCCAGGTCAGCCTCTTCGAACTCAATATCCTCAATATCCATATTCTCTGCTCGGTATTTATTCAGCAGCATCCGTATTTTCTCCCTGAGGTTCGGTATCGGTTTTATTCCCAGCACCGAAGGGTCATCAGTCGCGGTAAAAGGTTGCACCACAATCATGTCGTAAGGCACCGCTTGCTCATCCTCCAGGTCCACGCGGTTATATTTCGCATAGGAAGAAGCCGCCTTCTCCATCGTCTTCGTGTCCTTGCGTTTCTTCGCCATCTGGAACGTCTCCAGTATCATCTCGTTGTAGCGGTATCGGTGGAAGTCACGCGATGCAGTCGCCAGGTGTGGCAGCAGTGCTTTTACCACTGCCAAGTCCGAATATGCCGCTGTCTTCTCTATTCCGTGCCTTGACATTGCCGTCTCCACGAACTGACGGTCTTTCGCGTCCGGGTTAGCGAGGAACCAGTTATATTCCTCACGAATGCGTATTATACGAGCCACTATCACTGCTGTATAGCGTTCCTCCAGTTCCTCTTTCGGCGTGAACAGGTCTTCACGGCATATGTCTATAGTACTTAAGTTGGGCACAGTTTTGAGTTTTGAGTTATGAGTTTTGAGTTGCGTTTGATGTTGCTCAGTAGATATTTTAGAACCAGTATCCGTTATTCTCCTTTTTGTTCTCGAATACTGGAGGCGTGAAGAGTCGTGCTGTTTCGCTATTTGCGAACTCCGGAAATATCTCCTCATTCTTACGCATGATATCCACTATGTCACGCAGCCCTTGGATATTCAGAGGCGCGCCTTGCAGATTGCTCGCCACTATCGACCGCAGTTGCTCTATCACCCTCAGGTGCAGCCTGTCTGCCAGCGTAAACGACCAGTCAATGCCTATCACCTCGCCACGCAGCACCTCCATCTGTTCGGGCGAAATATATTCCACTGCTATACGTTGTTCAATCTCCAGCACCTTAGAGCGCAGGTTCAGGTAGTTTGCCCATCGTTTCTCTGTTATTCCACACAAATTCGCCAGGTCTATATTCGGGAACAGAGTCTCTGTGAACCATCTCCTTTTCGATGATGTGAACCACCGTTCATTTTGGAACAGGTACTGCAGCATCTGTTCCATTGCTATGTCACGAGAAGCCTCCAGAGAGTTTATCAGCCGTACCACACGGTCACGGCTTGCTGGCGCAATGTTCTGGTTGCTCACTATCCCGAAGCCGTTAGGGGTCAGCACCAGGTCCAGAGATGGCACAGCTCTCATAAACGCCTCATGAGCCACCATGCTGCACGCTGTCATTCTCAGAGGGTTGTTCTCATCCGTTGTCACCAGTATAGGCATAAAGCTGTCGCCAATAAACTGCTCCACAGCCCATCTCTCCGCTGCTTCCAGCCATGGCAGCACCTTCTCATAGAACGATGCTTCCCCTTGTGCTGTGTCGAATGCGTTAGGCAGGTATTTACGCAGACTATTATCCGATGTAATCAGTTGACAGACCATATATGATAGTTTTGAGTTGTGAGTTATGAGTTACGTTGGATGTTACACAGTAGATATCAGTTATTGTGTTTCCACACCTCATCCTTAGATGGTGTGCCGTCCCGGTCATCATCATTCTCCATTGTCACCTCCTGTGCGTCCACATGCTCGCTCAGCAGAGTCAGCTGCACGAATGGGCATTCAGGAAAAGCCTCCTTCCATCCGTTGTATCGTATTATCATACGGTGCACTGCGAACAGCAGGTCGTGATATGGTTTTTGCAGAGAATGTGCAATAGTATAAAGCTCCCTTTTGTCCGAGCCGCTGTTGTTTGACTGCGACTTCCCTGGAACCGAGCCCACGAGGTTGCTATGCACACGCATTGTAAAGCAGAACATATTCACTGCCTCTTGTATGTCCGTACTCCAGTCGCCACCTTCCTTGTCGCTGTCGATCTTGTTTATCACCACTTCATGCTGCACCTCGCCAGTGGGTGCCACGTAGAAAGTCGAGAACCACACCTTTCCAGCGTTCTCCACGCCAGTGAGGAAGTCCAGTATCTGCTGTTTCTCTTTGACGATGCGTTTCTGTTGCTCCTTACGGTCTGTTATCCCTTCACTTTTGAATATCGACTCCCAGTATTTGTTAGAGATTTCTATCTGGTATTTTATAGGAGCGATATTCTTCAGTTTCGCTTCCTTCGCCATTCCAATTAGTTGCTTTATGTTATACCACTTCCCACGGAACAGCGAGGCATAGTAAGGAATCGGGTAATATGTGCTGTCAGGAGTCGGCACACGAGTCATCACGGCAAACTTCCGTGCTTTTGTGCGTATTTTCTTCTTGCCGTCATCACCAGTCTCACGTCCCATTCGTATTGCCAGGTCGCGCCATGGAGAGTTTATATCCAGCAGCTCTATCACTTCTATCTCATCGCGTGAAGCTATCACCTTACGCCAGTTCGCATACAATAAGTATTTAATGCTCCCATCGTTTTCGGCCGGAGACAGCCTGCAGTAGCAAGCCTCTTTACGCAGCAGCCTCACTATCCGTGTTCCGTCGCTGTTCAGTATCACCACGCTCACCGTAAAAGCGAAGTGTTTAAAGTCATGGCATACCCCCAGCCAGTACTGCGCCATGGCGTTATCCATCATAAACTCATCCACCTGAGAGCGCACCTCCTTCGAGCACTTGTCCACGTTGTACCGTAGTCCACTTCCGTAGCACACCTCCGCGTTAAACTGCTGGCATGTTGACAGCGTCTCATCCGACTCTATCAGGTCGAGGATGTTATACGGAAGCATATTGTCGCCACCCCAAGGGACGTAAGCCAGTTTCTTGTCGATTATCACCGGACATATGTCCACATCGTCTTTGAACACCTTGCCGCTATCCACTTGGAAGGCAGCCGAGGCATTCAGCTGAGCTATTGTCTCTACGCTATTAAAATTCAACTCCATAACCTTGCGTTTTGTGCAAAGTTATGGAGTCTGTATTATAGTCTAAAAGACATTAATGTAAATCATCTAAACTATGATCAAAAATTAATCAGTCTTAATTCTTCTTTTTATCTTTTTCTTTTTGTTTACGTAGCTTTTCAATTTCTTTGTTGTAAATTTCAGGATGATTTCTTATGTATTCTATAAACTCTATCCTTGATGTTGTTGTTGGGTGGTCACTGTATTCATTATATAAGAAATCATATTCTGAACCTAAGAATTTCAAGAGTTCTATAAAAGCATTTTCTTTATCAATGCTTTTCATAAATCTATATGCAACAATGTCAGCTTCATATTCTTGCTCACGACTGAATGCATAAGAATAACGCTTTGTTTCAATTTTTATGTTTCGCCCTATTCTCTCAATACTCCTTGTATGATTTTCATAATCATATTGTTGTCCTGTTATGCCACTTGCGTAAGCTCCTGCGCCAGCGGCAATAACCTCAAGCCCCATTGCAATTCCACCTAGTAATTCATTTTTTCTTCTTGCTTTAGCTTCAGCATAGAAACTGCGTAGGTGATGGAATAGTACACCATGAGCAAATTCATGAGCAATTGCAGCCATAATAATATCGTATGTGCATCCTTTTTTTTGAATGAAACCTGTAGTTATACACATAGCGAAACCAGCGTTATCCGTTAAAGCTGTAAAAGCATTTACTTCATCAGAATAAACTACATGTAATGAGCAATTATAACCCAGATCAGTGATTCCCATTGTCATTAGAAGAGTATCACAAAACCCTTGAAGCTCATCACAAATAGATGGTTCGTATTTTGCATTGAATTTCGGAACCTCAGCGTATTTATTTAGTGCTTCTTTTTCTGCTCCTTTCATTTTATTCAATTCCTTTCCAAATTTTTCTATTTGGTCATTTTTCAATAAAAGAGCAATCCAATATTCTGAAGGATTATCTTTAACTATAATTTTTGCTTCTGGTGGCACATCATGTTTTTCTAGAATCTTTTTATACTCTTTATCATTTGAAGCTGCATATGAAAAAAAGGATAAAGAAATCACAGATGTCAATATTATACATAAAATACGTTTCATGATGTAGAAATTATGAGTATAGAAAAAACAATAGAAAGGGATAATTATTTCTTGGCAGATGCTACTATTAGTTTTACAAAGGTAATACTTTTCTGTATAACACAGAAGCTTTTAATCTACAAAAACACCTCAAGATTATTCACGCTGAAGATACAGCATATCCTCGCTTGACGTATCTGATTGCTATTCAAAAGCTTAAACTGCTGCGTTCCTTTATAGAAGTTATATCGAAGAGGGATACAGTTTCTCCATTCCTGTATTTCTCCTGATTTCGTCCAGAGTTTCAGATCGACTGGGTCTCCAGCCTTCAGCATCTTGCGAAGCGTTGATATGTGTATGCTGTTCATTATTCCTCCTCCCATTCGTTGCTGTTGAATCGCAGGTCTGTGAACACATCCACTGCTATCTGAAAGTAAGCGCATGCGCATCCAGAGAAGAAGTACCTGTCTATCTCGTTAAAAGATATACGAGGGTCCAGGTATATGCATTTCTGTTCCAGTTTCGTTTTTTCCAGAATCAGTTTACTCATAAACTGTCTGAACAGCTCACGCAGTGTCTCAATGCATTCCAAGCGACCTTGCATGTCATCGATACGGTGTCGCATTGCCAGGAACACCGTCTTCACCCTTCGAGTCCGAGGGGTGTTATGCAGTTCCGTATATCCATTCGCTATGTCGCTCACGCAGACAAAAGCCTTCGAGCGTTGCATATTCTCTAGTGCTTCCTCGAATCCTTCCAAGCCACTCACTCGGCAGAATTTAAATCCCATATTTTGAGCGAGTCTGTTTGACCTTGTCAGTTCCTCAAAAAACAGTGTTGCGCTCCAGCGTCCATCTAGAGTATAGTTCATAGTTGATAGTTTTGAGTTGTTAGTTTTTGATTGCGTTTGATACCGAATACAGTCACGCAAAAAGTCACGCCTTTGGTATGGCAATAAGCATCAGAGATGATGTTGCTTTTTGAGCTGCTCATACTCCCGTGCTTGTGCATCGAGTTCCGTCAGGGCTCGCCAAGTGTCCATTGCCAGCACTTCCTTCTCCTTCGTCACGTCGCCTTTTGTCAGAGCCCTTATCTGTGCGTTCACTGCCTCTTTCAGAATCTCGTATTGCGTTTTGTTGCTTTCAAACATGTTCGAAGAGTCATTCTGCATCGGTTGGAAGAAGTTCTTAAACTCCAGTGCCAGCATTGCTTTCACCGAGGCGAACCAGTAGAAGATGTTTATTCTTTCAGCGTCATTCAGGCGACTCGTTCCATACAGGTGAGTAGCCATCTCATCCAGCATCTCTTCCTTCTGTGTAGAGAGATATCCTTGATAGAGGTTGTCACAGATTATGAAAGTCTCCAGTGGCACCCCTTGCATATCTGCTGGGACGGCGCGGTGACGTCCAATCTTCTCCAGCCGAACTGGAAACCTCGGCAGTTGCTTTATCCATTCCAGAAAAGCTATCGCTGCCGTCACCTGATCTGCGGTCATCACGAAGCGTTTCTTTTTCAACTTGCACATATATCCGTTGTCGCCATATCTGTGCAGCACCACTATCTTCGACCAGTGGAACAGGCAGTACGTCTTCACCTCTTCCACTGACAGCCCTAGAGCTATCATAGTGTAGAGGTATCTTAGTTGCTTTTGTGACAACTCATTCCAGGACTTCGGTAGAGTTATGCTTATGTCCGTTATTGTTTTACTCATCATCCTCCATGTCTAGCAGGTTGCGGTGTGTATTCTCAATAGCCAGTGGAGACCCCACCTGTGCCAGCATCATCTCCTGATGCAGGAGTTTCACTTTGGAAGCAGCTTTCCCACGCCGGTACCTCAGGCTCACCTCCGAGGAGTGGTCTGCTATATCCGAGCGCAGTTGCTCTGCGGGAACTCCCAGTATCACTGCCATATCCGATATTTTCAGGTATATCGAGGCAAAGTTCTCCACCTGTTGCAGTTCATCTTCAGAATACGTCATGATTTATAGTTATGAGTTGTGAGTTATGAGTTTTCAGTTGCGTTAGATGTCACTCAGTAAGTATTGAAAGATGTTTCTCAGTAAGTATTGAGATTTGTCACGCAAAAAGTCACGCATTTAGTGTGGCTATCCGTCTTGTGTTAGGCGTTGCGAGAAGAGCTCATTCAGAGGCACCGAATGGTTACGTATCAAGTCTTGAATTTGGGAGTGCAAAGTGAGGAATATTCCTTCGTCTGTCGTTATCATTGCGCTCTCACATCTGTTACCACGTGTTAGGTTTTGAGATGTAATGATACTCACCATCTCTCCGCGCTCGCTGCGTACCAGCAGCACCTTACTGTGGTTATCTGCGAGGTAGGTAGTGTCTATCACCTGCGTTATGAATGCCCACAGTTTCAGCGTCTTGTTCGTAGCCTTGTGATCCAGCACCAGGTTAAACTTGGTCACCAGTCCCGACTTCTCTATGAAGTAGAGTCTACGGATAAACTCCTCCGATATAGAAAATGAAGTCTGCCACACCTCCGACTTCCCAAGCTGCTTCAGTACCCAGTCCAGAATGTCTGCCACTTGAAGGGCATTAGATAGATAAGCCTGGTACGGTTTTTCACGTATCGGGCACAAATAATCACCTATGTCTGCATTACGTCTCATGACAAACAGTTATCTTTGCATTTTGGTTTCCGACGCTTTTGAACGCGAATAATAGAGGATGCCACGCAGCGTGGCGCATTGCTATTATTCCGGTGTTACTCAAGGATTCCAATATCTTTGAGTTCCGCGGTGAGCTTGTCGTTTGGATTGATAACCTTACCGTACCAAGCGAGGATCTTACCCTTAAGTTCCTCGCTTGGCTTTTTAGCGTAACGGTTCTTGTTCAGGTTAATCATACGAACAGCATTCTTGCTCTGCTCTCGCATATCCTCTGTAAGCACCTGCTCACCCTCTTCACCTGTGTAGTGGTCATAGACCTCCCAGTTCGAGTGCAGTTTTTTGTCAAGAGCGATAAGTTCCTTTAAGAATGGGTACCTCTCACTGTCGGGGCAGGTGGCATTCTCCAGAGAAAGAGTGCGAAGTTTCAGATGCAGCTCACGCATCTTCTGCACGATAGAGAGGTTCTCCACATATAGAGCCTGTACCTCATCAGGCAGAGCGTCATGGTCAGCCCGTTTGCCAGCCCGGAACTCATTAGAGGTTTTAGTCTCTTTCTTCTCCAGACCGTGTTCCATAGCAATCCCATCAACTTTCCGTTGCATTTGCTCCACCTCTTTGTGAGTCACCTGTGCCAGTCTGAACTTCAACCGACGCTTCAACTGATATTCGATAAACTCCTCACCACGAGTCGTGCGTCTCATCGTCAGGTTGCGATACATTATCTGGTTGCCTGTTAGTTTGAGAAGCAGCATCGCCCCTTGTTCGTAGTCACGCTCTGACGCAGGAGCGTTCAGCCAATCCTGGATTTGTTTTGTAAAATTTGCATCCATTTAATTATTTGTATATCTTTGTGTTTTATAAATTAATCAAATTATGAACGTAAAAGCATTTATTCAGAATAGCGCTTATTTACAACAGTGGGAAAAAGCCCATCCGAATCATACAGTAAAAGAGTGGAACCAAGTTGGTGACTTAATTCAATCACCAGTTTTTATTGAATGGGCTAAATCAACACCAAATGCGACGGTTGACAAATATTATGAACATATAGCTCAAATTCAGCGATATCAGCAAACCCCAGAATACAGATTGGAAGTTTTACGTGGCCAAATTTATGAGATGGAGAACCAGATTGCCCAAATCGAAAGAGATAATAAAGATCTAAAAGATACCATAAGCTCTAAAGAACATGAAATTAAGCATTTAGAAAAAATAAACACAATTACTGCAGTTTCATTATTAGCTGTTATTGCAATCTGTGTTTTTCTTTTTGTGAAACTAATAAAGAATAAAATTCCATTATTTTCAAGAAAGAAATAGATCCATCAAAGTTTATTATTTATGCAACTGAAGAAAACCGCATTTTTCCCCAGCAAGGAAAGCAGTTTCTTCATTCCAGCCAGCGTCATCCCTGTCGTCACGAAGTCGTCAAACACGATGATGTTAGACTCACGAGGAATATTGTTCGCTTCAAATACTGCATTCACTCGTTGCTTGCTGTGACACAGTGCCACATCCTCATAGAAAGGAATCCCCAGCGAGGCAGCTATGCGCTCACTTATCAGCGTCGCAAAGTTCTTCTCACGGTGTCTTCGTTTCGGTGAAGTGCATACTGCCCACGAGACATCGGAAAGGTGATATCCCAGCGTCTCGCTTATTACAGGAGTAATATTATCAGCAAAGAAGGTGACCATCTCAGGATCACCTTTGATGTCCGTCAGAGTGCGCCCATATACCGACTTCTTCCAGATGGAGATGAAGTTCACGTCCGAGCGGCGAGTCAGACTCAGCTTATAAGTGAAATCGCAGCGAGCCTCCACAGTCTTATCCCATGACTTCCGTTTATTCACTGCGAACAAGTCCTTCTGCAGTGCCTTGTTTTGCTTTGCAGGGATATCGATGACGAGAGAACCCTCACCGACCTTAGGGAACGTCAATTCGCTCAGTGTTCCCCTCATATCGATGGATGTTCTCTCGTCAGTCATGATTCAGTTGTCAGAAATTAGGGGTCTGCAGTGTCATCTTCCGGGTCACCGTCCACCACTGGCTGAGCCTGCTGCTGGTCGGCATAGATGATACCATCCTCAGTTTCGATCTTACCTTGATAGAAAGGAGCCGGGCACTCATCGGTCGCCTCCACGTTCAGAGTCGTGCTTGTTGTGCCAGTAGCACCTTGTCCCAGGTCTTGCGCCACTGTTGATTTCACTTGCCATTTCTCGCTACCTACGACACGGAATTTGTTGCGTACAGTCTCCACGAGATATACGCAGTCGCAGTTGTTCACGTAAGCAGAGAGAGCAGAAGCTTCAACACCCACACCTGGGTGAACAGCAGTGAGTTTGTTCAGCTGCGTCATGGATGGGTATTCACCTTGCGCCTCACTGGTAAGCTGTGACTTGTCAGGAAGGATGTCGATGAACTTCCATGTAGCGTCAGCCACCAGCTCGAAGTTTCCCGAGTATGCTGCCGAAGTCAGGCGACCGTTCTGGTCACGTGTCAGAGTCGGCCATGAAACAATCTGGTCCTTGCTGATGTAGTAGAGCCTACGCTTGATGCCAGGCAGCTCAGGCGTGCCTTGGCACCAGGCAAGAGACCTCTGTATTGGAGTACATGTTTGTCTTGGCATAATGTTTCAGTTTTCTTTTGTCAGTAATCATTTGTCAGTTAGGATCACGCTGCGAGTTCAATCACCTTCATTCTGCGGTAGTCGATGCTCTCGAACTGCACGCCGAAGAACATGGTAGCGATGTATGAGAGGATGAAAGGCTCATACTCCTTTACCATCACGCTCTCGATGTCGCTCATCTGGTCGAATCCCACCAGCATGTTACTCTTAGGAGTCACGTGGATGAACTTGCTGTCAGCCTTGTTGAACAGAGGCACGATGTGAAGTTTTCCGTTGCTTCCTTCCACTGTGTTCTGTCCGAACTGGTTGTAGTAGTTGATACCTGCGTGAGTCAGCAGCATCGCCTCGTTGTACTTGTCGGCGAAGTCTTGCGAGCAGTACATGTTCAGATCCTGCGCACGCAGGCGAGGGTCGAGCGAATAGAGAATCTCCTTCGCGATGTCCAGGGCGTTCGAGGTAGAGATTTCCTCCTCCAGCTGCATGTAGTTCTTGTTAGCTGTCGAGATAGTGCCAGCAGTGATTTCAGCCTGTGTGATTGTGTCGAAGCCGTCAAAGAGGTCAGCTGTGGTGTCGCCGTTGGCGTTACGCACGCCATTCCATATCGCGTCGTTAAGAGTCTCCGACAGCCCCTTCGCGATAAGGGTGAGTACGTGGAGTGCAGTAGGCGCGCGCATCTGTCCGTCACCTTTAGTCGCTGCGAGGTAACCGAGGATAGTCGAAGCTGCCGAGTTAGGCTCGAATTTGCAGTGCACCGAACCCATGAAAGTCTCCAGGGTGCGGTATTCCACGTTCAGGTTGAAGTCTGATGAGCGGCTGGGCTTGTAAGGAGCGAACTGCGCCGTTCCGCTGATTGTGCCCACATTCTCCTTGTATCGGATGCCGGGGCGAGGTGTCATGTGCTGCAAGGTGTCGTGACAGCCTATGATGGGCTGATAGAGGAGTTCCTTGCGCCATTTAGTCGCCGCCTCCTGAAATTCAGGAAGCGGGATAGCAATAAGTTGTCCTGCCATGATGTAGAAATAGATTTAAGGTAAAAGATTAGATTTCAGTTGTCGTTGACCCGTCAGGGAACCATGTTGAACAGTTCCTTTGCGGTGTTCACTGTTTTCACGAATCCCTCGAACTGAGAGGGTTCGTTCTGTTCGTGTGATGTCTCCACCACCGAGTTCGATTTCTCCGCAGGAGCTGCTTTCATTGCTGCCACCTGCTCTGCGAGTTCCTCGTTACGTTTGTCACGTTCAGCGAGTGCGTTCTCCACGCTCTCTATCTGAGCTGCCGACAGAGTAATGCCATCCTCGCCCACGGCGAAGTCCTCGATTCCGAGCACTGCGCCAACAGTTTTGAATAGTCTTTTCATTTCAACAGATTTTGCTTGTTCTTTTGGGTTGTTAGTAACTTCTGTTTCTGTGCTCTCATGCTCTTGATTCTCATCACTCGTTTCACTTTTCATCTCGATGGGATAAGCTTGGGTCTCGACTTTGTTAGGCTTGAAGATAGATGCCAGTGCTGTGATGAACCTTGACAACAGAGACTCGTTGGTGTCCAGCGGCAGATTCGGTATCGGCATTCCTGCCGCCGCCATCGCACTGGCCACTGCATCGGTAAGCACAGGTTTCTCCTCGTTGAACTGAGTCACCTCGTCCACAAATCCCCATTCCAGAGCTTCAGCAGCTGTCAGCCATCCACCCTCACGCATCAGATCCAGGAGAGCCTCCTGCTTCTTGCTGCATTTACCTGCGTACATGCAGGCCACGTTGTTGTCTAGCTTGTTCAGGTCACGGATGGCAGCCTCGCAGTTGTCGCGCACCTCTGCGAGCTGGTCAGCGTTCAGCGAGCCCCACTCAAAGAACTCCGCGCTGCATTTGTGCACCAGGTACATTGCCGAGGAGTCCATGGATATGTGCTTGGCACCGAGCGAGGCGATGGTAGCCGCGCTCGCGTTCATCCCCACGAAGTGCACGGTCACATCGCCATGCGCACGGAAAGCGCTGGCGATCGAGAGAGCTGTCGCCAGCGACCCGCCTAGGCTGTCGATCAGCACGTTCACCGGTTTCCCCTCGTTCCTGGCAAGGATATAGTCCACGTAGTTACGGTCAAAGTCACAACCGCCCACGTACCCCTTCAGATGAAGGTGGTAATTTGTGTTTTTCATAGGTTTAG
>JAEEGH010003945.1_pt1 | contig 38438 bp, 41 predicted proteins | sample 9134181 | NCBI WGS metagenome assembly JAEEGH01 (sample SAMN16246544, study PRJNA631951) | gut metagenome | biome: gut microbiome; feature: rumen; material: DP-attached | host: Bos | place: Iran: Karaj | collected 2018-10 | reverse complement strand
AATGGTATATACAGAGTGTTACTTTCTTTTGTTAGCACAAAGGATTGTATTTCTCCATAATCTACCAGTCTTAGTTTTAGCAGTATATGAAAACGTGTGAAAAGTACCCCCATCTTTGAACTCATCGACAAGATAGTCGTAGAAAGTGTCCATTGTACAAAAATCGTGAGATGCCAAATAAAGATGTGCCAATTCGCGAAGATCATCTCCTATTTTTACCGATTGAACATTATTTGGATCACAATAATCTTCAACCTCATACATTATTATAAAATAATTAGTAAATGCCAAATCATATCGCTCTTTGCCATCTATTATGGGCACTAAACCTGCCAATGCTTTTTCTGGATTATTTTTAATGAGTCCGTATATATCGTTCTTCTTTACAAATCTATCAAACGATTTGCCACTCATCTCTATGCATTGTTGTGTCATATTCATCATATATTCTTTGGTTTTGTTATGAATAAAGGTATAATTCATTTTGAAATATGATTAGTCATATTTTATCTCTGGGTTAAGTTCGGAAGGAGTGTACCATATAACGCCGTATTTCTCTTTAAGAATAGTCTTCTGTAGCGACCATAGCCTGTAACTTCTTTGCGTTTAAATCGTATCGTTTACCATAATTTATGTTTGTTTCTGGCAGCGAAGTTAAGAAAAAATTTGGAATATGCAACAATTAATGAAGTACACGCCGAACTTATTTTATACGATGCCAGTCATCATTATCATATATGATTTTCTTCATATGGTCAAAATTTGAGCCATAAGTTTCATTCCTACTAAAGTTTTCTATATCTTCCCACAAAATCTGACGCCAAGTAGTATCGCCAGAGATAATCATTTCCTCAGGGTATTTAAAATAATATTTCAAGGCTTCATCATATTTTCCTTGTATTACAAGTGCATGGCCATTATTGGCTATATTGAAATACTTATTTTTCTTTGCTTCGGTAAAGTGCGAATAAAGAATTTCTGCTAATCTGCCATCACCCTTTTCAAGAACCTGCAGCACATCATCAGTATCATAATTTGTCAAAGGCTTATAACAATCATATGCATAGCCTTCCATAATTTTAAACGAGTCAAACGTTCTCACATCTTTTCGGTATGCACAATAGCCAGTGAACTGTGTCATATTATTTATATTACAAAGATCCTTATAGATGCCCCACACCACACTATTTAGCCATTCCATCCGAGTATGGGTTTCGAGATACTTCTGAGTGCCAGGATAATATGTAACATATGGTGTTAGATGAAATACTGTCCTCTCTGTCGGACCGCTTTCAGAAGTTCTGCCATATTTAAAATGAAGAGGACGACAATGAATAATAGCTTCATAAACAAAGTAAATCCATCCTTGTCCTTCTGCTTTCTCAACCTCTATGCTATCCATACCAACGTATGAGTCAATGTCCGCAAAGGACAAATAGAACTCCTTTTCTTCCACAACATCAAAAAAACTGACTCCATGGAAAAAATAGTTTATCTGTTCCTTTGTTGTGATATACTCATAACCGTTACCAGCTTGTTTTATTTTCAAATAAGCATGTCCATTAGATGTCAATTTTAAATTGTTTGGTAAGTCACCATAAATATTTCCAATAATGTCAGTATCAGGACGAACAAACTCAAAGTCGTTTGGAATATTATAATCATCGTCTATTTTTGCTAATGGATCATTTTTACGTAGGGGCAGGCCTAAATATTTCTCTCGATAATTCATCTCAGCCATCCTTATGGCATCAGAACGAGACCACCTTTTTATTGGAGTAAATTTCATCTCCGTCTTGAATCGTTCATCCTCAGATACAGCATAGACAAAATACAAAATACTTTTATAGAGGTCTTCAAGATTCTTTATTACCTGCTCTTCAGCAACTCTAATTACGTACCAACCGTTTTCCAGGAAATACGCATTGCGCAGATAGTCACTACTATTTTCATTTGTAAAATGAATTGGTTTCCTGCTAAGAATATCATATGGCTCGTCTATCTCCACATCGATGCAAACGCCTTTAGATCTCCATACGATAGCTATATCAGGCTTGTAACCATAGTTACGATTTCTTATTGGCAATGAAACGTTTTTTAGAATTTTTATATCAGGTTCAATCCGCCTTAGCTTTTGTAATTCCCTAAACAAAATTGGTTCTGAAACACCATTAATCACTCCCTCAAATGAGGTACACGCTAAGATTGGCGTATCTGTCACAGGGATAAGAAGAAAAGGATAGGTTTCATTAGTTAGAGAATCTCTCTCTCTTATCCCATTGTCCACTTTTCCCCAATATTCAAATTTTATCGTTTCATTGACTTCTCTCATCTCCCTCCTTTCCCCTACAGCCATGTTCGGAATAATCATATTCTGGCCTGAAGTAGAATACGATACTATGGAATGGCTGTTTTTATAAGGCAAATGAGGAATGGCGCGGTGGTTAGGGTATCGATGAGTTATTTCAGCAGGTGGTATAACAATACGATATTTATTTGAGAAAGGAGCAAACACTACTGTTGCTTTTTTCTTGGCTGGAACTGGTTCCATTTGCTTTGAGCGAAAGTTATAGTACCTTCGTTCTTTTTGTTCTTTTACAATAAATCTGCCGAAGTTGCGAATTTTCACTTCCTCATCCTGAGCTAGGGCATTGATAATAATAGATTTGAAAGACTCAAGAAACCTATGAGCCTTTTTTTTGCTTATACCTGTCTCGAAACTGATTTGACTGATAAGTTCTGATTTATTCATAGTTCTTTTTTAATTTGATATTCAAGTAACCTGAAGATTACTCTATCGTTCTGATTTTGTTGCAAATCTAGTAATTTTTATTGATACTTGCAAGAAATCAGGCAGGAAATTTCGTCTGATTATGACAAAGTAACCCTAATTATATGAAATTACGCTTTAGTCAGTATCTCAAGCAAATTTAATTTATGTCATCTGAGCTCTATGGTAATGAAGGGCGAACTGATGGTCTACATCCTCGATAGTGATGACCTGGGGTCCAGAAGCGAGAGATGCGTGAAAGTCAGAGAAGGGTGATACTAACAATATGGATAAGACTGTCTGAAATACTTCCATTTAAAAAAAGGATATGGTCGTACTCCTCGATTTTCTTCTTGAGGGTTGCCTCAGTCTTGAAAACCGCCAGTTTCTTGGGATCGGCTTTGAAAGAGAAAGATTTTCCAGTCTTCTTCCCATTAACTGTTTCAAACTTAACTGCTGTAATTTGTTTTTCCATAATTTGCCCATGAATTTCCCATTATCATTTCTCAAAAGTTGTATTTGTTTCTTCTTGTTCGCGCAGCTTGGCCATCTCAAGAAGGATCATCTGATGTACATTGAAGTATTCAGCCAATTCGATGCGCAGATTATCAATGACATCTGGGATAACGGAATCGAAATAAATGACTGATTTGCTATGCACATCTACAGTATTGCCAGACTCGTTGATTGTATAAACGGTGACAACGCTGTTTTTGATGTTAGATTCGTTGATTGCTTTCTTCAACCTTGCTATCTCATCAATATCATATAGTTCTACATGCAACCAACGCATATCATAGATTTGAATGTATTGGTTATCATTTGAGGCTATGACTACGAAATACTCACCTTGATAAGCGAAGTTGATTTCATCATCTTCATCAATTTCGTATTGGCAACCAATTGCCGTCAGCGTTTCCAGGAATAAATCCCTTGCTCCTTTCTTTTCTTCTTTTTCCATGTTCTCCAGATAGTATTCCATTTCGTCTTCTTCAGCTTTGTGCTGAAGCCTATAATCGGCTTTTTCCATATCTTTTTCAATCTGCTTTATTTGATTTTCAAACGTTGGTACCTTTTGATAGATGTTGAGTGCCATTGAGATATACTTACAGGCTTTTTCATAATCGTCAAGTTCGTAGTATGTTAATCCCAAGCCATGGTAGGCATCTGCAGTGTCAATATGCTCCTTGCCCAATATTTTTTCTATGACATGCATGCTTTTTTCGCTATAGGCCACTGCTTTATCGTTGTTTCCGAGCGTTTGCTCTAAACATCCTAATGCAGTATAACATAAAGCCGTTTGGAGATGCTCACAGCCATAAACCTTTTCAAAAATCGCCAATGCCTTATATGTATAATCGGATGCATTAGATTTAATGCCTAAACCCAAGCCAAGCAATCCTCTGCCAAGGTATGCAATTGCAGTATCAGGATGATTCAAGCCCAATACGTTCTCTAAAACGGTAACGGCTTTGCAACAATAGTGTATGGCCTCCTCGGTTTGGCCCAGTTGGAGATAAGTTACCCCCAGACAATAGTAGGCGATACCCGTTTTGTGGTTTTCTTCGTCCAATGTCTTTTCGTAAATGTCCTTTGCTGTAGTATAGAACTCCAGAGCCTGTGAAAAGTCTTCGTGCCTATAGCTGAGATAACTGACATTCACATAAGAGTCTGCCATATCTGGGTGTTCATTTCCGACAACCTCTTCACGAATATCCTTTGCCTTGAATATGTATTCTGATGCTTTTTCACAGTCTCCCAGATTGTAATAAACAAGAGCTATGTTATTATAGGATTCTGCAGTTTCTGCATGTTTTTGGCCCAGCAGCTTCTCGCGTATATCCAATGCCTTTTTTTGATATTCAAATGCTTTAGGAATGTTGCATAAATTCCTGTAGACTTCACCAATGTCATGATAGGCCGAAGCTGTAACGGTATGTTCCTGTCCGTATAGCGACTCTCGCAGGTCTATTAGTTTTAAATACCTTGGTAGCGATTCTTTATGCATACCGTATTCAGCATAGTACCTTGACGAATCTGTCAGCAAGGACTCGTAAGTTTTTTCATCCAAAGAGCCTTCCTCTGCCAAATTCTCTGCTTGTAGGTAAATATCGGCTGCTCTCTGTATTCGTTCGTCAACAGGAACAGCAGCATCACTCATCACGGTTTTAGCCTGAGACTGTAAAGTCTCTACTTGTTTATTGATATCTTTCTTTCCTTTCATATAATATGAATTATCTATGTTATTCTGTCTTCTTGTATCAGAAGAATGCATCAAGTACTTTCTCGAAAATGTCATTGGGCGAGACCTGATTAAAGAGATTCATGCATGTCTGGAGTTTCAGCACATCAATGTTGCTGCCCATAATGGCATCGATATCTCGTTTGCCCTCATGAGTGAGCAAAGCCTCGGAGATTTCCCTGAGTCGTGCACCAAGGATAGGGTGAGCAAGATATGCTCGGGCTTCGTCAATGCCGTCAAGTCCATAATACTCCGAATTGTAGCTGTGGCCAAGTCCTTTCTGCTGGGGGAAGATATACCAGATCCAATGTCCACGCTTGCGTCCATGACGGATATCGTCAAGAGCATCAGCGTAATCAGCAGCTTGTGCGGTCAGGAAACGCTCCAGGTCATATTCCTTGGCTGATGGCTCGCCAATAATATCCCAGAAAGAGACTGGGAGAGTGATATTTTCTACATCGCGACAACATTCAAAGAGTGGTGCGACCTCACCTATAGAATAGCCAGCAATTCCGCAGCCAATCTCTGTAACCAAGAAGCGTTTCTCGGGATGTATTTTAGCAAACTCGCAGAACTCTTTCACGCGTTCGCCCATCACGCCGAGTCCACTCATTGAAGGGATGGCATAGCTTTTCCCCTGTAAGCCGTTTCCTTAGCCCATAATAGCACCAAAGTTTTCCAAAGCTACTTTGGCTGCTCCACCATTATGCAGCCCCTGCTCGTTGGAGCCAAACACAAACACCTCGTTAGTAGCTAAGCGGGTAATCATATCTGGTGTGATGCGAGAATCTGGATTATTAGGAGAAGCTTCTAGTTTTGCCAATTCCTCGGCTTGGACAATCTCGACTTGCTTCTTCCATTCCTCTAAAAAATCCTTCCAGCTGTACTTCAAATCGTCCAACTCTTCCTTTTTGAAGACACCGCTCTTTGCCACATATTCCTTGATTTTCTTCTTGAGGGTTGCCTCAGTCTTGATAACCGCCAGTTTCTTGGGATTGGCTTTGAAAGAGAAAGACTTTCCAGTCTTCTTCCCATTAACTGTTTCAAACTTGATTGCTGTAATCTGAATTTCCATAATTTACCAATGATATTTACGAATTAGTTGCTTAAAAACTAGTTCATCTGTGATAGATGCAAAGAGTAAGGCGCAGGTACGGATTTTCAGCACGCCTAATTTACTAAACACTTCATAAATAGGCTTGTCACTATCCAATAGGACTTGAAAGGCTTTGATTAGCCTTTCTTTGAGGATAGGATTCTCGATATATGCCTTCGCTTCCTCTCGTCCATTGAGACCATAAAAGTCTGTTAGCTGACTGGTTCCAGATCTTTTCAACTGAGGATATACATATCGAACCCAACATTCAAAAGAGGGTTTTCCTTCTTGAATTTCTTTAAGAGCCAGTTCATATAGGGTGTTATCCCCCCTCTTGCCATCTTGTGCCGTTAAAAATCGTTGTAATCCTTCTTCCATTTACCAATTGTTTAATGAATCTCGTCCATATATAAATGCCTTTTTCCTTGAAAAGGTAAACAACTAAGATGTTAAAATTCTAGGCGGAAGCCTTTTTCTTTCATCTCGTTATAGCTTTCAGGATTAAACTTGTAGAGAAATGCTACTTTCTTGTTGGGCATTGGGAGCGTTTCTTCGAGTTGAGTCAGAATGCCCAGTTTCAGCATCTTGTTGCAGAAGTTGCGCCTGTCGAACTTCACACTGAGAATGGCCTCATAGAGGTGCTGCAGTTGGGTCATCGTGAACTTCTCTGGCAACAATTCGAAGCCGATGGGCTCAAAGTGAATCTGACGGCGCAGCTCATTGGTGGCCTCACGCAAAATCAGATCATGGTCAAATGCCAACGATGGAACTTTGTCGAGCGGGAACCACTGGGCCTTGGCAGCATCGTCGCCAGCTTTTACTTCGCTGAGACGCACCAAAGCGAAATAGGCAATCGTGATGACACGCTCACGAGGGTCACGATCCACACCAGAGAAAGCATGGAACTGATGGATATAGGCATCCTTCAGTCCTGTTTCCTCATACAATTCGCGTTTGGCTCCCTGAAGAGCCGTCTCGTCCATCTTCAGGAATCCGCCAGGGAACGCCCAACGCCCCTTGAAGGGGTCAATACCGCGTTCAATCAACAGGACATTGAGTTTTGTCCCGTCGAATCCGAAAATCACGCAATCCGTTGTGACACACGGATGCGGATACTGATAGTGATACTTTAGTTCTTCCATTATATTTACTTGTTATTGTTGATTACAAGCCTCATTGAATCGCTCTATAACATCAGCCAACGGAGGTTCAAGTCTGTCAAGGCATTCACTAAGAATATTATCCGGTACTTCACATACAGCAGCTGCAATACCACCGGCAATAGCCCCTTGGGTGTCGGCATCGCCACCCAGTGAAACGGCTTCCCTTATTGTTTTTTCGTATCCCATAGGGGAGGAGATATTCTTTATCGCACAATAGATAGCCTCTGGAACAGATCCCTGACATGTTACGTCGAAAGTATAGAATTTACAAATATCACTCCAATCTTTTTCAATTTCATCTAAATCATAGAAACAAAAATCTTTTAAGAATTTCTTTCCTTTTTCAATCCATTCATCGTTTCTCAACAAGAAGATAGATGCTGCAACAGCTTGTGCTCCGATAATTCCTTCTGGATGATTATGTGTAACTTCAGCAGAAATCTGCGCTAATTCAAGAGCTTCTTCGAGTGTCTTGGCATAATAACCACAGGGACTCACACGCATGGCAGAACCATTGCCAAACGAGTTGTAAGGCGCCGTCAGATGGCCTTCAAGCCATCTTCCGAACATTCCGCCATAGCCTCTGTGTGGAAACTCATCACCATAGCGGTGCATGATTTTGACCAGCTGCTCGTGCGTGTGTCTGGGATCATCCACTAGCCATTCAGCTACTGCACAGGTCATCACAGTGTCATCAGTAAATTTTGACCGTGGAGTGAACAACTTGAAATTCATGTCCTTTGTCTTGTGAAACTCATAGGCAGAACCAATGATGTCACCACAGACAGCTCCGATAATTCCTTTGTTTTGCATTCTGTTCTTTTTTGTAGTTTATAATTTGTTGTCTAATCTCAGTACTAAGCAGCAGTGGGCAGATCCTTAAAATCCGCCCCTTCTCGCATCATCTCCATCATCCTCCTCAAAACCTTATTTTTCTTACTCTTCACACTATTTCCATTCCTATAACCAATCCTCTTCGCAATCTCTTCCATTCTACATCCATCCACATAATAACTCTCCAAAATCATCCTATCCACTTTCTTCAACTTATTCCAAACTCTATCCAACCTCTCAAAGATCTCATCTTCATTTCCTTTCTCCTCCATCACATCAAACATCTCCTCAATTCCTCTTTCATCATTATCCCTCATCTCATATCCTCTTTCATAAATCCTATCCAAACTCTCAATATCCTCATTCACCTTCCTCAAATAATGCATCCCGATATTTCTACAAATCCTAACCAGATAACCAACCAAACTCTTTTCTCTCAACTCAAACTCCCTATCCATCATCTTTTCCCATAACACCAAACATCCATCATCATAAACCTCTTCTAAATCTTCAAACCTCAAACTTTTAAACCTTCCCATCAATCTCAACAACACATTCTCTCTTTCACCATCCACCACCTTATTATATATAAGGCTACTAACACCCAGAAGCCCTCTCCTTTCATCTTTAAGAGACAGCTTCTCAACTACTTCATTATCAAAACCACTTACCTTAATAATTCTAATCATACCCCCTTATTTTAAATCATTGCGTAATATTTACGCTGCAAAAGTACAACAAATATTTTATTCCTGCAAGTTTTTATGCGTATTTTTTACGCAATTGATTACTTTTTTTCGTTTTTGGGCAATATTTTATGCCTGATGGTGGGTAAAAATGTATAAATAATGGAGGAAATAAGGATGAAAAGGAAATTTGTGTGTACAAAAGAAATGCCGCTTCACAGCCAATTGTCAAACATTGACTGCAGTCTTATTCAAGAGATAACAGTCAAAGGATTCCTTTGTGACGAAGACTATGAATTACTGACAAAAATGAGTGGAGAAAACGGTAGTCTGAGAAAAATAGATCTGTATGAGGTTTGCGAGACGGACTGCCAATGTGAGAACAGTTGTGGGAAGCCTGGACAAAGAGAGATTATGGTTCCGGATAATGCTTTTGAGGATAGTATAAGACTGGAAAAGATCATTCTGCCAGCAAAATTGGAAACTATCGGAAGTCCGACTTTCGGTGGCTGCACTAATTTAGAAGGAGTTGATTTTCCGGAATCGCTTACCTCAATTGGCTCTGAAGCGTTCCAGGATTGTCCCAAATTAGGTGAAGTATATATATCTAAAAATCTAAGTTTGGGCGAGGTTTACAGTTATGCATTTTCTGCATCTGCGAACAGCTTTGTCTGCGATTGGGACCGATGGCCAGTAAATAAGGATGGAGAGCCTACCTATACAGGTGATGGGGTCGGACACTTTTCCTATAACGGAGTTTTGTTTTTCGGTTTCGAGTGGGATGAATGTATCGAATTAGAAAAATATCCTTCAATGAATGATCAAAGCACATATCAGATACCTTCTGGTACCCAAATAACAAAATATGGTGCATTTAGCAATTGTAAGTTTCTGCATAATTTAATCTTTCCTGAAACGTGCGGAGTGATTACGGAAGGTTCAATTTGTGGCTGTCCTGAATTGGAAACTCTGGTGTTTAGGAGTCAAGGACTAAATGGTGAGAGAGTTCATCATATGGATTTGTATTGGGGAGACGTGATAACAAATTGCCCCAAACTCAAAGATATCTATTTGTATGCTGAGAATCCTGAGAACATTGCTTTTGGGGTTTTTGAGAAATTGGATCATATGAGTGAGATAGTACTCCACGTTCCATGTTTCTGCGCCAAGAAGTACAGAGACTATGAGGAGGAATATTGTTCTATGTATGATTACAATGATAAGAAATACGTAAAAGTATGGCGTAAGTTTAAACGCATTGAGGAATTTGATGCTGTTGATTTCCTTGAAGATTGTATTTAATGTGTATTTTTTACGCAACTGATTACTTTTTTCTGTTTTATGGCAATATTATATGCCTGATGTTGGGTTAAAATGATAAAAAATGGTGTTTTATGATGAAAATTAATGTTTATTCGGAGAAAAGTGGTAACTTTGGGGCAGAATCAAAAATGAAGCCCATGATTATTATTGAATCCAAGAAGAAACCGCTTGAACCAGGTAAGAAAGACAAAAATGGTAAGCCAATTCTGTCGCTGAAGGAGAAGTATCCTGATGCGATGATCATCGACGTGACGAGCAAGGCACAGGATGAGTTCGTCAAGTTCAGTCCCTTCTATCCCATTGGTGGTATTCCTGTTCCGTTTACTGAAGGCTTGGTTGCAGTATCTGTCGAGGGCATCTGGCAAGGTCTGAAGGTGTTCGAAGATGTAGATATTGACACATCTTTATTCTCTAAGCGTGATATGAAGAACATGAAACGTACTACAAGAAAATATGGACCTATGCGGGGACATCGCAAGGGCGTTCATGGCGAGGAACTGCTTGGCTATCTCACCGCTCGTAAGGAGATTTATCTGAAGTGCTACAAGTGGGTATTGGAAAACAAGCTCCAGAAACTGGTAACAGCCATTCGTATCATCTCGAAGAACAAACCTGTGGTATTGCTCGACTACAACACCAATCCTGATGTATGGAATCCCAAGAGTCCTCTCTCGCACGCTTCGCTGATCAAGGCATACATTGAAGGTAACTATCCAGAATAACTTAAAATATGATGAATATGGAACATAAACAGTTTACATCTATACGCTCATTGACACAAGAGGAATATGGTCAGGTACAGACGCTCTGCGATATCATTAAGGCGGCCAACGAAGAAAAACATTTCAAATCTACTCAAGAAGTCTTTGAAGGCATATCCCCTATCATGGCCAGATATATAAAACGGGGAACAATCGGGGAGTTGACGCGGCATCATATTGAAGCGGGATTGTTGAATGATGAAAGCCTTTTCAGTGATGGACAACTTGATTGTGATGCACTAAGAAAGAAGCTTCTTGAAAGTATCACGACTGACAAGGATGACAAGTTTGAAAGAATCATGGCCCAACGAGACGTTTTCAAGTTTGTTGGATTACTGATGTATTTCAACTGTTTTCGCAAATATACTTCAGTTGAACAGATCCGTGAAGACTTTTGTCAACACTTATTCAATGAAGAAAAGCCTGATGGAGACCTTAGTAAAAGTTGGCTCAATGACAAAATGTTCTTCTGTTACCCTATGGGCGGACATGCCTATCCTTATTTCTCCTTCTTCTGGGCTCTTGACTCCCTATGGGAATGTGTGTCTGATGAAAACGGCGTTCTCGATAACGAGAAACTGCAGAATAAGATGATTGACGAATATCAGAAATGCAAAAAGGAAATGGGGCTTGAGGCATTAGTAGATGCTCATTATTCTGATGATGGACCTTGTCATCCTGAAGTGTTTTTCCCCAATACAGAAGAATTCTATGGGCCAGTTCTAGTGGCAGTGGAGAACGAACGGAAATTCATCGAATCTTGTGGCGAAGGTAAAGGCCCCAACCGTTATCCGTATGGGTATGAGGGCGCATTACTTCAGAGAATTCGCACCAAAAAACAGGGGAATGACTGAGTATCAATTGTTTGGTCGTAACATCTTGATTAAACGCGTGGGATGCGGGAACGGGGACTCCTTGGGAGTTCCCATTCCTCCGAGTCTCAATCTTTTCGTCAAAGTGACGAATGGATGTAATGCGAACTGCTCATTCTGTTCAAATGCCGGTCACACGCAGGACCGACATCTATTTGATGTGGATAAACTATTTGCCTGTATTGATGAAATATTGAATCAGCGCATCATCCTGAACCGATTGAACATCACGGGAGGCGAACCTTCGATTGTGCCGGGAACAGTAAGCCGAATCATTGAGAGGCTTAATGCATCACCAGACTATCAACGCATTCACTTGCATTTGAATACAAATGGCCTGTTACCAAAGTCACAGGAAATGATGCGCATCACGCGTTTCGACTCTATTTCTATTTCCATGCACCATTATGACATGCGTGTTCTCTCTGAGATATACAACTGCCACATACCTTCAAGAGCGATAGATTTTGAGGGTATAGACATCAGCAAGATAAATCTGAGTTGTAATCTCATCAAGGGGTATATAGATTCACCCGAGGAGGCCAGGAAGATGCTCGACAAGACCATTGACATCGGTATTCCCAGAATAGGATTTGTGGGGCTTATGCCTGTCAACAAATACAGCAAGGAGCATTTCATCGATCTTGAAGAGATCAGGATTGACAGCATTCCGCACGTTTATTTTACCAAATCCAAGAACAGAGGACAAAACTGCAAATGCAGCAACTACCTCTATAATAGAGATGGGAAAATATTGGAAATCTATATGCGCAATTATATGAACCCGAACTATTGCGAATCGTCAGTGGTCTTCGACGGCCAGCATCTAAGGCAGGGGTTTCACGATAACAATATTATTTACTGATAATGACGGATACAGAAGCACTTTTTGAAACCAGAAAAGATATAAGCGATTACAACACCTCCTATCCTTTGCATCCTTCCGACTGGCGTTCCTGGAAGACATCTGATAAGCTCTCTTTTGATGGCGTCGAAGACTTGTCGTTTTACATACACATCCCTTTCTGCCAGAGTTTGTGCAAGTATTGCGAATATATCAAGTATAAAAAGACATCAGCGTCCATCGAACGCCAATATCTGGATATCGTTGACGGTGACATGCGTGAGTTTGCAGAGCAATCTGCAACTGGTAAAACCGTCTTGCAGGGATTTGACATTGGAGGAGGCACTCCTACATCCTTAAGTACTCAAAACTTCGCAAGGCTTATTGAGATGTCTGCCGGATATGCGAGACGCTTCAAAAGGGCAGAACCCTTTAAAGGCAGCATAGAAGCGACGTTTAACACGATTGACGAGGACAAGATAGCCATCATCAGCGACCATTCTGATATCTTCAGCCGAATCTCTTTCGGATTGCAGAGCACAAGTTGTGCCTTTCTGCGGGATAACAACAGAGATAATGGACAGATACAAAGGATGGCCGATATCTTCCACAGCTGCAGGCAGCAAGGGATCAACACCATCAACCTGGATCTTATGTATGGCTTTGTCAATCAGACGAAAGAAGAAATAGAAGCAACAATGAAGGTCGTGGGACGATTGATGCCCGAACATCTCACTGTCTACGAACTGCGAACTAATATGCTCAACAGGTATCCCATTGCCTCTGCCGAGCAACGTTTTGAGCAGTATTCGTACCTTTATGATTTAATCAAAGAACTGGGATATCAAGGACGCTTTGGCATGAATACATTTTCATTGATTGGTGACGACGGCTTGTCGTCATACCTTCAGCATCGCATGATGAAGAATGGATCCTATAAAGGATTCGGCATCGCTGCACAGAGTAAAAACGACACTGGTATTTCATATAATATCGGGAAAAATGGTGAGTCGCTGGAATGCTGCCTTTCCAAGAACACTTTTGAAAAAGACGGTGACTCTTATAGGCTTCCGCCCAGAGAACTACTCTCAAAATATGTAGCCATCAGTGGCTATTGCGGCATGATAGACTTATCTGTGATGGAGAAAATACTTCATTCAGATCCAAACATGGTATTTGAAAAGGAGCTGGCCTTCTTGCTGAACAACCATTACATTGAAAAGAACGGCACGATGCTATATCTGACACCCGAAGGTTTTCTTCATTATGGTGCTGTCCTTTCTTTGTTTTATAACAGGCCTTGTTAATCTAATCATAATCCCCAACCGATTGGCTGGGGATTATGTGTTTATTTACGATCGTCGATGTTGTCGCCGTCGGTGGGGGACATCTCTTCCTTGAAGTCGGTGATGCCTGCTTCTACGAGGATGTTGTACCAGGTGATGAGCTTCTTGATGTCGCTGTTGTGAACGCGCTCCTGATCCCACTCGGGGAGTACCTTGGTGAAGTAGGCGCGGAGTTCGTCGCCTGAGGCTTTCTTCTCGTTGATGCTGGCCTTCTTGCCGTTCTCAAGGGTCTTCAGGTTCTCGAGGACGTCCATCAGGGGCACATCGTCGGTCTCGGTGAACATGGCGATGTCGGCGAGTGACGTGATGCGGTCGCTGGCGAAGGCGGGCAGGCGCTTATGGGTGGCGTCGAGGGCCTCGACAATGAGATTGTTCTTGCCACGACTGACGAGCTTGTAAAGGCCGGGCTTACCGGCAATTGCTAAAATGGTTTGTTGCATTGTTCTATAATGTTGTTTAATTGTTGTTCGATATCTGCCTCTCCGTCGTTCACGAGCTCGAAGTCGGCCTGGGCAACGACCTCTTCCTGCGGCAGTTGCTTACCCATCCAGGCGAGTACCTGGGAGCGGGAGATGTGGTCGCGGTTCATGACGCGGCGGATGCGTACCTCCAAGGGGGCGGTGACGACGATGACGCGATCCATGAGGCGGTAGATGCCTGACTCGTACATGATGGCACTCTCGAGCCACTGGAGTCCGCTGGCCTCGAAGTCGCGGAAGACGGCAGGGTGGACGATGGCGTCGATGGCGGCTGCGTTGGCGTCGGAGGCGAGCAGGAAGCGTGCCACGACGGCTTTGTTGAGCTGCCCCTCGGCCGTATAGGTGTCAGGCCCGATGAGGGCGGTGAGCTGCTGACGGATGTCAGGATCGGTGCGGATGAGGCGCTTGGCGGCGCTGTCGCAGTCATAGACCTCGAAGCCACGCTGGCGGATGAGCGCACACACGTAGCTCTTGCCGCTGCCGATACCTCCTGCGATGCCGATTCTCATTATTCGTTCTCGATGAGGTAATCGACGAGTGTCACGTCGAGACGTGCACGGGAGATGCCCTGTGGCACGTTCTTCAGTGAGATGCGGCATTTCTCTGAGGGATGGCGCTTGATCTCGTTGTAGTCGGCCACGACGGTGAAGTCTTCCGGTCGCAGGTTGCGGTAGATGCTGACTCCTGTGACGAAGCTGACGTTGACCTTGGCGGGGAAGGTGCGCAGCACCTTGCCTTCGGGCAGGTTGATGCCTTGGATGGGTACGCCCTCGATGCTCTCCTCGGTGAGCACATCGGTGAAGAAGTTGATCTTCACGCGCTCCGGCACCACCTTCACACCTTTCATCTTGGCCAGATTGCAGGTGATGGTGAGCGTGTCGCGGAAGTTGGCATAGTTGAGCGTCTCGGTATAGACCATGTTGATGCTGTCGAGCTTCTCGTCAGAGGCATAGACAGTGACGCTGTCGGGCATATAGTCCACGCGGGAGATGAAGTAGAGCTCTTCAGGGATGACGCGACCGCTCCATCTGACAGGCACTTTCTTGTTGGTGCCGTAGTTGTAGAAGAACTCGATTTTCTCGGGCTTGGTGGCGATGATCTTCGAACTGCTGACGAGCTGCTGATAGACCAGCTTCTGAAGCTCGCTGGCAGGAATAAAGCCTGAGCCGTTGTTGCGCGTGTAGTTCTTGAACGGGATGCGCAGCCGCTTCAGGTATTCGCCATACTGATAGGCCACCAGGATGATACCTTTGTCGCGGATGGTCATCTTGACGGTGTCCACTTCTTCGGAGGTGAGTACCGCGTTCTTGGGGATATCGACCACGCTCACGGGGATGGCGAATTCGCGCTCATAGGTGTCGTTGAGTGTCATCGACAGCCAGAAGATGCCCGAGAGACATAAGAAGAAGAGAAACACCAGAAACTCCCTGTTCGCATTGCTGAACACGAAGTCTCTGAGCCTCTGCCACATCAGTCTGAACCCCATCCCTATACCTTATATATATTATATACGACCGATTCTTACTTCTGCATGGGGGTGCTGGTCACATCCTTGAACACGTAGTTCTTATCGACAGTGATCACCACGTCGCGGGCTATCTTCACATCTACGGTGTTCTTGGTGAGGTCGATGCTCTTCACCGTGCCGTAGATGCCACCACCGGTGACCACCTGCTGACCCTCGGTGAGCTCGTTCTGGAATTTCTGGATCTCTTTCTGTCGCTTCTGCTGCGGACGGATCATGAAGAACCACATGATGGCAAAGATGGCCACCATCATGATAATCATACTCATTCCGCTTCCCTGTGCTGACTGTGCAGCTAATACTAAGTTCATCATTTTTTATTCTTGTTTTTTAATGCGTTGACGTTTGGGTTTCTTGGGTTCATCCTGCACCTCGGCTTTTTTCGGCTTGGCACCGGCCTTCTCTTTTTCCTTCTTGGGCTCCATGTGCTTGAGCAGACGTTCCGTGTTGATGAGGTTGCGGGCGATGGCATCGAGCATGCCGTTGATGTAACCGCCACTCTTACGGGTGGAGTAGAGCTTGGCAATCTCCACATATTCGTTGATGCTCACGCTGATGGGGATGTTGGGGAAGGTCATGATTTCGGCGATGGCGATCTGCATGATGATGACATCCATGTAGGCCAGACGGGCGAAGTCCCAGTTGCGTGAAGCCTCGCTCATGTAGCGCTGGTACTGGGCATCGTTGAGGATGGCAGCACGGAACAGCTTGCGTGCGAATTCTTTCTCCTCGTCGCTGTCCCACTCGGGCAACAGCTCTTCCTTGGCGCCATTCTGCTCCTTGAAGCGCTTGATGGTTTTCAGCACGAAGGTATCGACGATCTCTTTGTCGTCGTTCCAATAGAGACTCTGGTCTTCGAGGATGGCGTCGAGTTCGGCGTTGTTCATGAAGAAGGTCTTGTAGAGCTTACGCCACAGTTCGCGGTCGGTGTCGTAGTTGTCTTCCTGACTCTCCATGTATTCCTTGTAGATGTCGCTGCTCTCGATGGTCTCATAGAGCTGACCGATAGTGGGGGCAGCATCGTCCCAGGTGAATTTCTGGGTGCTGATGAAGTCGGCTAGTGCCTTGTTCTCCTCAAGCTGAAGGGCAAAGCGATTGAACACAAATTTCTGTGACGGTTCAGGCAGACCCTCACGACGGGCACGTGCCTGAGCCACTTCGAAGCGGCGTCCTGCCTCCTTGGTGACAGCAACGATCAGTGCTAACAGGTAGTTGTAAAGGTCATAGGCCTTTGATAGACTGAAGAAAAGTTCTTTCTCAGCCGAGTCGATGTTCTTGTTACCGTTTTGATAGTAAGCGTAGGTTAACTGAACAATCTTAATTCTGATAATTTCTCTGTTGATCATCTCACTTGATGCATTAAAGGGTTTGTTTTGTTCGGCAAAGGTAGGTATTTTTCCTCAATCGTGCAAGAAAAAACCTAAAAAACACTCTTTTTTTTCATTTTTTCATTATTTCATTTTTTCATTTCAGAAAAATGCTGTACCTTTGCACCGCTTTTTCTCAAAGCACTACGATTTTTCGTGTGATGGTGAATTAAGCAATAAGGTATTAACAACTTAATTTAGAGTAACACAATTATGAAAGAATTTAGCGTAAGTGGCCAGAAGCGTGCCACAACCGGTAAGAAAGCTGCAAAGGAACTCCGCAAGGAGGGACTGGTTCCCTGTAACCTCTATGGTGAGAAGAAGGGTGAGAATGGCCTGCCTGAGGCATTGGCATTCGCTATCCCCGCTGCTCAGCTGCGTAAGGTGGTTTACACCCCTCACGTGTATGTAGTAAACCTGACCATCGACGGTGAGGCTCACAAGGCAGTGATGAAGGAGCTGCAGTTCCATCCTACAACAGACGCTCTGCTTCACATCGACTTCTATGAGGTGAACGAAGAGAAGCCTATCACCATTGGTATCCCCGTGAAGCTCACAGGTCATGCCCAGGGTGTGCGCGATGGTGGTCGTCTGAGCCAGGCTGTTCGTCAGCTGAATGTGACCGCTCCTTACAAGCAGATTCCTGAGACACTTGAGATCGACGTTACCGATCTGAAGCTGGGTAAGGCCATTAAGGTGGCTGATCTGAACTTCAACGGTCTGGAGATCGCTACTCCTGCTCAGGTAGTCGTTTGCTCTGTGAAGGCTACACGTGCTTCTCGTGCCGCTGCAGCTGCAGAGGACGCTCAGTAATCACTGAACAGTTCGGCGCATGGACAAGTACTTGATTGTTGGCTTGGGCAATGTCGGTGACGAGTACGAACTGACCCGCCACAATACAGGATTTATGGTATTGGACGCTTTTGCAAAGGCGTCCAATATTTCTTTTGAGGACAAACGCTACGGTTTCGTGGCAGAGACGTCGCTCAAAGGCCGTAAGGTGATCCTGCTCAAGCCTTCAACCTTCATGAACCTCAGTGGTAACGCCGTTAGATACTGGCTGAACAAGGAGAACATCGACCAGAGCCGTCTGCTCGTGATCAGCGACGAAGTGGCGCTGCCGTTAGGACAGTTCCGACTGAAGGCCGGTGGCTCGAACGGCGGGCACAACGGTCTGGGACATATCCAGCAGCTGATCGGACAGAACTATGCCCGTTTGCGCATGGGTATCGGTAACGAATTCCCACGAGGTATGCAGGTGGATTGGGTACTGGGCCGATATAGCGACGAGGAGCTGAAGGAGTTGCAGCCGAGTATAGATACGGCAGTGGAGATGATCAAGAGTTTCGTGCTGGCTGGTATCGACGTGACGATGAATCAGTATAACAAGCTCGGAAAACGAGTTGTGAAAAGTGAACAGTAAGATGGGAGAGGTTGCAAGAATCGATAAATGGCTGTGGGCGGCGCGTATCTTCAAGACACGCTCGATAGCTGCCGATGCCTGTAAGAATGGCCGCGTGACGATCAAGGGGGTGAACGTGAAACCCTCGCACACGGTGAAGGCAGGGGAGACGGTCTGCGTGAGAAAACCGCCCGTGACCTATTCGTTTAAGATTCTGAAAACCATCGAGCAAAGGGTAGGGGCGAAGCTACTGCCCGAGATCTATGAGAATGTGACGACGCCCGATCAGTATGAGCTGCTGGAGATGAACCGCATCAGCGGTTTCGTGAACAGAGCCAGGGGTACGGGTCGTCCGACGAAGAAAGACCGTCGCCAGATGGATGCGTTCGTAGGTCCCTCGTTGGAGGGCGATTTCGACACGTTCTTCGGTGACGACTGGGATGACGAAGAAGACGAAGCATAAAACAATAAGAAGAGATGTTATTAAACATTGTATTTATCATAGTAGGTGTGGCTTTAGTGATTTGGGGTGCTGACCGTCTGACGGAGGGTGCCTCGTCGCTGGCGCGTGGTATGCGTGTGCCTGAGATCTTCATCGGTCTGACGATTGTAGCTGCCGGGACATCGGCACCTGAGTTGTTTGTCAGTCTGGTGTCGGCCCTGAAGGGTACGTCGGATCTGGCTGTCGGTAACGTGATCGGTTCGAATATCTTCAATACGGCGCTCATCGTGGGCTGTTCGGCTGTGGTGGCACCGATGGCTGTTGCGAAATCGACGGTGAAGAAGGATATTCCCTGGGCTGCGATGGCTTCATTCCTGCTCTGCCTGCTCTGCTTCGACGATATGAACTCGCCTCACCTCTGGGGTAATGAGATCAGCCGTTCTGACGGTATCATCCTGCTCGTTGTGTTCACAGCTTTCATGATCTATACCTTCAACGCTGCGAAGAAGGACGGTCTGCTGCCTACGGAGGAGGAGATGGAGGATAACCGCGAGTTGCCTAAGGATTACTCTAAGTTGGGCAGGAATATCTTCTGGATTGTACTGGGACTGGTCTGTCTGATCGTGGGTAGTGATCTGTTCGTGGATGCTGCCTCGTATGTGGCTCATCGTTATGGCGTGCGCCAGAGTGTGGTGGGCTTGACGATTGTGGCTGGCGGTACCTCGCTGCCTGAGTTGGCAACGAGTGTGGTAGCTGCCTATAAGGGACGTTCGGCGATGGCCATCGGTAATGTGATCGGTTCGAATGTCTTTAATATTTTATTGATACTCGGACTAACGGCAGTAGTGCATCCCATGCGTATCATGGGTATCACGATTGTCGATCTGACGATGATGCTGGTGAGTATGGGCTTACTCTGGATGTTTGCCTTCACCAAGTATTATGTGTCGCGTAGGGAGGGTGCTGTGCTGATAGCCGGTTTCCTGGCCTATATGGGCTGGTTGCTCTATCTGCTTTAACAGAAAACACAGGGGTACTTGCGGCTTATGCCAGCGAGCATTCGTGCTTGCTAAACCCCCTTTAACAAAACAAGAATAATGAAACAGAAACAAGAACAAAAAATCAGTGTGCTGTTTATGCTTTACGGCATACTGTTCTGCGTCTGCCTGATTACGGCAAACGTATTGGAGACAAAGCAGATCTCTTTTGGACCAGCGAACATGACAGCTGGTCTGATCGTTTTCCCGGTGAGTTACATCATCAATGATGTGGTATGCGAGGTATGGGGGTATGGTCGTACGCGACTGCTCATCTGGCTCGGTTTCGCGATGAACTTCATGTTTGTGATATTCGGTGCGATAGCCGACTGGATTCCCGGGGCTCCCTATTGGCATGGAGAGGAGGGCTTCCACCAGATCTTCGGACTGGCACCGCGTATTGCGGGAGCTTCGTTTTTGGCATTCCTCGCAGGCTCATTTATCAATGCCTATGTAATGAGTAAGATGAAGCTTTCATCGGAGGGTAGGAACTTCTCGTATCGTGCGGTGATGAGTACCATCTTCGGTGAATTGACCGATTCTGTTATCTTCTTCCCTTTAGCCTTAGGTGGCGTGATTCCTTGGGAGGAGATGCCCTCGCTGGTCATCACACAGGTGACGATCAAGACGCTTTATGAGATTGTGGTGTTGCCAGTGACCATCCGTGTGGTGAAATTCACGAAGCAGCACGACGAGGAGGATGTGTATGATATGGATGTGGCGTATAATATTTTTAAAGTGAAAGATCTATGAGTAGAGAACAAGAAGGTTTGCAGCAACTCGGCAAGAAAACCGAGTACAAGATGGATTATGCACCGGAGGTTTTGGAGACCTTCCAGAATAAGCATCCTGAGAATGATTACTGGGTGCAGTTCAACTGTCCTGAGTTTACCTCGCTCTGTCCGATTACAGGACAGCCCGACTTTGCGGAGATCAAGATCATGTATATCCCAGGTGAGCGGATGGTGGAGAGCAAGAGTTTGAAGCTTTATCTGTTCAGTTTTCGTAATCATGGTGATTTCCACGAGGACTGTGTGAATGTGATCATGAAGGATCTGGTGAAACTCATGGATCCGAAGTATATCGAGGTCATCGGCATCTTCACGCCGCGTGGTGGCATCAGCATCTATCCTTATGCCAACTATGGTCGCCCCGGCACGAAATACGAGCACCTTGCCGAAGAACGCATGATCCGTCATACGTTCCAGTAGTTCGCTTATTTGAAAATAGAAGTTCGTCCTGTGTGGGGCGAAAAAGGCAGTAATCCCAAAAACGTCCTGAGCTCGGAGGCCGATTGCGCTATTTTAAGAATTATTCGATGAACTCGCTTCGCTCAGACAGTATCTCATGTCGATTTGCTTGTCTCGCTTCGCGACACAAGAATCGAAGATAATTCTCAAAATAGTACAATCTCTGAAGACCTCCTCGTGCGGAATGTTTTTTCAGATTTCTGCCTTTTTCTCTCAGAAACATTCTAGCGTCCCATCGGTAGCAAGCGACAAATCTGAGCGCTTGGACGAACCAAGCGACATTTCGATTACCGCATTTCATGTCTTCTTCGGATAAATCCTTCGAAAACATTCCGCACGAGGAGGTCTTTAGAGGAATTATGATTTTTTGAAGAATTATTGAGTCTCAGATTGCGGTAGGCAATCTGAGTAACGAAATACGAAATGCTGTTTGAGCGTAGCGAGTTTATTGAGTGCTTTGAAAAATTATGGTTCCGGCCTCCGAGCTCAGGACGTTTTCGCGCTCTTTCTTTTGTTTCGGTTTTCTTTCTGGCGACAGAAAGAAAATGAAGAATTGGGCTTGCCTTACAAAAAATGCTAAAAATATCGGTAGAATTACTGATAATTCAGATTTTATTGCTATATTTGCACTCATTAATACAAATGATGACTAATATCTATGGCAAAGAAGAAAATTCAATTCAGTCTCGTTTATAGAGACATGTGGCAGTCCTCGGGTAAATTCCAGCCCCGTAAGGACCAGTTGGAGCGTGTCGCCCCTGCAATCATCGACATGGGGTGCTTCGCCCGTGTAGAAACCAATGGTGGCGCCTTCGAGCAAGTAAATCTGATGGCAGGTGAGAACCCCAATCTGGCAGTGCGTGCTTTCTGCAAACCTTTCAACGAGGTAGGCATCAAGACACACATGTTGGATCGTGGTCTGAATGCTCTGCGTATGTATCCTGTACCAGATGACGTGCGTGCCCTGATGTATAAGGTGAAGCATGCCCAGGGTGTGGATATCACCCGTATTTTCTGTGGCCTGAATGACACACGTAACATCATCCCCAGCATCAAGTGGGCGAAAGAAGGTGGTATGACGCCGCAGGCTACACTCTGTATCACCACTTCTCCTGTCCACACAGTTGAATATTATGCCGCTATTGCCGATGAGGTGATTGCTGCTGGTGCAGAGGAGATCTGCTTGAAGGATATGGCCGGTATCGGACAGCCAGCTATGCTCGGTGCACTGACGAAGGCTATCAAGACCAAGCACCCCGATATCATTATCCAGTATCACGGACACTCTGGTCCTGGACTGTCGATGGCCTCTATCCTCGAGGTATGTAATAATGGTGCCGACATTATCGACACAGCTATCGAGCCGTTGTCTTGGGGTAAGGTGCATCCCGATATCATCTCCGTACAGTCTATGCTGAAGAACGAGGGCTTCGAGGTGGCTGACCTGAACATGAATGCCTATATGCAGGCCCGTACGTTGACCCAGGAGTTTATCGACGACTGGCTCGGCTGTTTCATCAATCCTGCCAATAAGCATATGTCTTCACTGCTGCTTGGAAGCGGTTTGCCTGGTGGTATGATGGGCTCGATGATGGCTGACCTCGGACCTATCCAGAAGATGATCAACAAGGAGCGTGAGAAGAAGGGTGAGTCGATCCTGACGATGGATGATATGCTCGTGAAACTCTTCAACGAGGTAGAATATGTATGGCCGAAGGTGGGTTATCCCCCATTGGTGACACCGTTCTCACAATACACTAAGAACATCGCTCTGATGAACCTTCTCACGATGGAGCAGGGCAAGGGGCGTTATGTCATGATGGACGATGCCATCTGGGGCATGATCCTTGGTAAGAGCGGTAAGGTGCCTGGCACCATCGCACCTGAGCTGATTGAACTGGCAGAGAAGAAGGGGCTGAAGTTTACCGATGCTGATCCGCATACACTTCTTGAGAATGCACTCGACGGCTTCCGCAAGGAGATGGACGAGAACGGCTGGGACTACGGACAGGACGACGAAGAGCTGTTCGAGCTCGCGATGCACCCAGAGCAGTACCGTCCCTTCAAGAGCGGTCAGGCTAAGAAGCAGCTGTTGGCAGACATCCAGAAAGCGAAAGATGCTAAGTTGGGTGGCGGTCAGAAGATCTCTCAGGAAGAGATCGACGCTATCAAGCACGCAAAGGCTGATGCTGTGAAGAGTCCATTAGACGGACAGCTTATCTGGAGCTTCGGTGGTGAGGGTGTTCCCGCTGCCTGCATCGAGCCGTTCATCGGTCAGAAGTATAAGGAAGGTGAAATCTTCTGCTACCTGCAGACGAAGTGGGGTGAGATTGTGGAGATCCCTGCTGCACTGGGAGGTAAGCTTGTGGATATCAGCGTGAAGCCTGGACAGAAGATCCGTCAGGGTGACACGATTGCATGGATTGAGCGAGAAGCGTAATGGACTATCAGTCGATTATAGATAAGTATTATCCGTCGGAGAATGAACTCCGACGGATATTATTAGTACATAGCCGACAGGTGGCTGACCGTAGTCTGAAGATTGCGAAGGCACATCCTGAGCTGAGGCTTGATGAGGAATTCCTTGAGGAAGCATCCATGCTTCATGACATCGGCATCTTCCGCTGTGACGCCCCAGGCATCCAGTGTTTCGGCACAGAGCCGTATATCCGTCATGGTATCCTGGGGGCAGAGATTTTACGACAAGAAGGATGGGAGCGTCATGCGCTGGTGTGTGAACGTCACACGGGAACGGGCCTCTCGAAATGGGATATCGAACAGCAACAGTTGCCTTTGCCGCATCAGGATTATATGCCTGTAGCCTTAGAAGAAGAGGTGATTTGCTATGCCGATAAATTTTATTCAAAAACACATCCTGGCACCGAGCGCACCGTTGTAGAAGCGATGCGAAGTCTAGAGAAATTCGGTTGGGATGGTGTGCGCAGATTCCAGAAATGGGTTGACATGTTTGAATAATAAAACGAAAAAAAGTAAAAAAGTAGGAGGGGAATTTTGTAATTCCCCTATTTTATTGTACTTTTGCACCGCAAACGAAAGATTTTAGGTGTGAAAAGAAAGTCAGCTTTAATCCTTATGCTTTTTGCCATTGTGATGATGATGGCAGAAGGGCCTTTGTCGCTCTATTCGAAAGGGGCCAGACAGGATGATGTGACTGACTCCGTTTCACGCCAACAGACAGACACTTTGCTCACCGAACGTGTTGAAGCCAATGCAAAGACGAAACGCGACACCTCGATGATGGACTCCCTTGAATTGGCTATCTATAAGCACAACAAGGCTGTAGATGACTCTCTGGAGCTTGATAGCATCAACCGTAGTCGTAAGAATGGTATCGACTCGCCTGTGGAGTATTCTGCTAACGACTCGCTGACGTATAATGCGGGTGTCAAGATGGCAAACCTCTATGGTTCTTCGAAGGTGAAGTACCAGAATATGGATCTGGAGAGCGACCGTATCTCTATGAGCCTCGACAGCAACCTGGTGCATGCTACTGGATCGATGGACAGCACCAATATGGAGCTGACAGGTACGCCCGTTTTCAAGATGGGTAACGATGAGTATGAGAGCGACACAATGTCCTTTAACTTCAAGACGAAGAAAGGTCTGATCACATCGGTCTATACCCAGCAGGATGAGGGTTTCCTTACCAGTGAGATATCCAAGCGTGGTGCCAACGGTGAGATGTTCCTCCAGCATGGACGTTATACGACCTGTGACGATCCGCATCCAGACTTCTATCTGGCACTCTCGCGTGCAAAGGTGCGCCCAGGTAAAGATGTGGTCTTCGGTCCAGCCTATCTCGTGGTGGCTGATGTGCCCTTGCCTCTCGCAGTGCCTTATGGCTTCTTCCCCTTTACGAAGAGCTACTCCAGCGGTTTGATCATGCCGACCTATGGTGATGAGACTGATCGTGGTTTCTATCTGCGTGATGGTGGCTATTATTTCGCCATCAGCGACAAGATGGATCTGAAATTGATCGGAGAGATCTATACCAAGGGCTCCTGGGGCCTGACGGCAGCGTCGAACTACAGAAAGCGTTACAGATACAACGGCTCGTTCCTGGCCAGTTATCAGAACACCATTCATGGTGAGAAGAATATGCCTGACTATAGCAAGACGACCAGCTTTAAGATCCAGTGGACGCATAGTCAGGATGCGAAGGCCAATCCTTATAGTAGTCTGTCTGCCAAGGTGAATTTCGCTACAACGAGCTATGAGCGTGATAATCTCTCCTCGATGTATAATCCTCAGGCTTTGACGCAATCCACCCGTACATCATCAGTGTCTTGGCAGACACGCTTCTCGAGTATTGGTATGTCACTGAGCTCAAACATGAACTTGAGCCAGAATATGCGTGACTCAACGATTAATCTCACGCTGCCTGATCTGAACATCGCCATTTCAACCTTCTACCCCTTTAAACGTAAGAGGGCTGCTGGTACTGAGCGGTGGTATGAGAAGATATCAGTGAGCTATACAGGATTGTTCAAGAATGAGATCAAGGCTAAGGAGAATATGATCCTGAAGTCGAAGTTGAGCAAGGACTGGACGAACGGTATGCAGCATACCATTCCCATCAAGGGAAACTTCACGCTCTTCAATTATCTGAATGTAACGCCGTCGTTCAACTTTGTTGACCGTATGTATCTCAAAAAGGTGGAAAAGTCGTGGGATGAGACCAACCAGAAAGAGGTAAACGATACCATAACAGGTTTCTACAATGTCTATAACTGGAGTCTGAATATGAGTCTCTCTACGAAGGTCTATGGCTTCTGGATTCCTAACCGTAAGATCTTCGGTGAAAAGATTCAGGCCATCCGTCATGTCATCACGCCGACAGTGAGTTTCTCGTATGCGCCCGATTTCAGTGCCAGCCGTTATGGTTACTATAAGTACTACCAGAAGACGGATGCTGAAGGTAACGTGACGATGGTGGAGTATTCGCCTTATCAGGGATCGGCCTACGGTTATCCTGGTAAAGGAAAGTCGAGTATCCTGAACTTTGAAATAGGCAACAACGTCGAGATGAAGATAAAAAGCGACGATGACTCTACGGGTGTGAAGAAGATCTCGCTGATCGATGAACTCAAACTGTCGTCATACTATAACTTTGCTACAGACATCCGTCCGCTCGGTGATCTGAACACCACACTTCGATTAAAACTGTCAAAGAGCTATACGTTGAACCTGAGTGCCGTCTTCAAATCATATGTCTATGAGGTGGACAGTGTGGGTGGTACGCCTCGTGAGAGTGAGCACGTCACCTATTGGCAGCAAGGTAAGTTTGGTCGTTTCCAAGGTATCTCTCAGAACCTCTCATATACGTTGAACAATGAGAAGGTGATGAATCTCATCAAGTGGTTCAAGGGCGAGAAGGTGGATAAGAAAGACAAAAAGAAACAAAAAGATGATGACGACGAGTGGGATAATGACCCAGAATCGAACATCGATAAGGATATGGAGAAAGCCAAGCATGGTGCCAAGAAGAGCGACAGGAGTAAGGCTGAGACCGATGCCGATGGCTATATGACCTTCAAGATGCCTTGGAGCCTGAGCATTGGCTATGGTATCAATATACGTGAGGATGTGGATGTGAAGAAGTTCAACTACGACACTATGCGCTATCCGTATAAGTTCACGCAGAATCTGAACTTTAGTGGTAACTTGCGTATCAGTGACGGCTGGAACATCTCTTTCTCCTCAGGTTATGATTTCGAAAACCAAAAGATATCTATGACGACAGCTTCGCTCAGTCGCGATCTGCACTGTTTCAATATGTCGTGTTCCGTAGTGCTTGCGCCCTACACCAGTTATAACTTCTCGTTCAGGTGTAATGCGGCGACGCTGACGGATGCACTGAAGTACGACAAGCGCAGTAGCTACTCAAACGCTGTACAGTGGTATTAAAGAATTAAGAGATTAAGAATTGAGAATTAAGAGGAAATAAAACCTAGACTATATGGCAGAATTACCTGATATGATAGAAGACCTTGCCCTTATCCTAGTGGTGGCAGGTGTTGTGACGCTGATTTTCAAGAAACTGAAACAGCCTTTGGTGCTCGGTTATATCGTGGCAGGTTTTCTAGTCAGTCCGAACATGCCTTATACGGCGTCTGTCGCAGATATGGAGAACGTACATCTCTGGGCGGATATCGGTGTGATGTTCCTCTTGTTCTCCCTTGGTCTTGATTTCTCTTTCAAGAAGATCCTGAAGATGGGTGCCTCACCTGCCATCTCTACCTGTACCATTATCTTCTGTATGTCTATGCTGGGCTTCTGCGTGGGGAGTTTCTTTGGTTGGGAAAGGATGGACTGCATCTTCTTAGGCGGTATGCTGGCCATGTCGTCAACTACGATTATCTATAAGGCGTTTGACGATCTGGGCTTGCGCCAACAGCAGTTTGCAGGTTTGGTGATGAGTGTGCTGATCCTCGAAGATATCCTGGCTATTGTGATGATGGTGATGCTGAGTGCCATAGCCCAAGGTAATCTTGAAGGCAGTCAGATGGTAGAGTCGGTTATGCGTATCGGCTTCTTCCTCATCCTGTGGTTGATAGTGGGTATTTTCGCCATTCCGCTTTTCTTGCGAGCCGTGCGGTCACTGATTAATGCTGAAGTGCTGTTGGTGGTTTCGTTAGGTCTCTGTTGTGCGATGGCTGTTATTTCTTCAAAGGTGGGTTTCAGCTCTGCCTTCGGTGCCTTCATCATGGGAAGTATCTTAGCTGAGACGATTGAAGCCGAACGTATAGAGAAACTGGTGGAACCTGTGAAGAACCTCTTTGGTGCCATCTTCTTCGTGTCTGTAGGTATGTTGGTCGATCCGAAGATACTTGTGGAATATGCTATTCCTATCATGCTGTTGGTGTTGACCATCCTGATAGGTCAAAGTGTGTTTGGCACATTCTCTTTCATGCTGGCAGGTGAATCTTTGAAGTCGGCTATGCGTTGTGGTTTCTCTATGGCGCAGATCGGTGAGTTCTCATTTATCATCGCTTCACTAGGTCTGTCGTTGGGCGTTATCAGTGATTTCCTCTATCCGGTAGTGGTGGCTGTATCCGTTATAACAACTTTCCTCACACCTTACATGATACGGCTTGCCACACCGGTTTATAATAATCTGGAGCATCGTCTGCCCAATAAGCTTGTCAACTCGCTTAATTCGCTGTCGATGAACAGTCATCAGCACACGCAGGGGCATAGCTATTGGAAGAAACTGCTTACCCAGATGACCGTCAACACAGTGGTGTACTCCATCCTTACATCGGCAGCCATTGCTGTGATGTTTACCTTCGTGTTGCCGTTTGTACGTAGCTTACTGCCTGGGTGGGAGCTTCATTGGTATGCTAATGGTGTTACGGGTGTACTTACTGTGCTTGTCATTGCCCCCTTCCTGCGTGCAATGGTGATGAAGAAAAATCGTAGTCCGGAGTTCCGTGCCCTATGGGCTGAGAGTAACCGCAACCGTCTGCCGCTACTCTTTACCATCCTTGTGCGTGCGATTATCGCCATTTCGTTTATCTTCTATATCTGTAATTATCTGAGCCGTTTCACGAATGCGCTGATGATTACCATCGGTGTGATCGTGATTCTGCTGATCATCTTCTCTCGATGGGTGAAGCATCGTAGTATCACACTTGAGCGCCTGTTTGTGCAGAACCTGCGTTCACGTGATATCGCAGCTCAGGTATATGGTAAGAAGCGTCCGCTCTATGCAGATCGTCTGTTGGATCGTGATATCCATATTGCCGACTTCGAAGTGCCTTTAGACTCCAAGTGGATGGGGCAGAGTTTGAAACAGCTGAATTTAGGAAAGAAGTATGGCGTGCATATCAGTAGCATCCTGCGTAGTGGTTGGCGAATTAATATACCTGATGGTGATAATGTCATTTTCCCTGGTGATATACTTCAGGCGATTGGTGACGACGATCAGTTCTCTGCTTTCCGTGAAGCTTTGGATCGTGAGCGCCTGGGCGTAGATCCAGACTCAGAGAAACGTCTCATGAAGTTACGTCAACTCGTGATTAGTGGCGGAAGCCCATTCGTTGGTAAGACCCTTATAGAGAGCGGTATCCGTGACCACTACAGTTGTATGGTCATCGGTCTGGAGGAAGGAAAGCAGAACCTGTCTGCCTTCCCGCCAAACCGTAAATTTATAGAAGGTGATATCATCTGGGTCGTAGGTGAGGAGGAATCACTCGACACCTTGATAAAAGAATAATGTTCAATCGTTGAAGCCGGCTGTCAGTTCGCAGATGCGGATGATCACCTGCATGGCCTGCTTCATCGACTGGATACTAACAAACTCATAAGGTCCGTGAAAGTTTACGCCCCCAGCAAAGATGTTGGGGCAGGGGAGTCCCTTGAACGATAACTGAGCCCCATCGGTACCACCACGTATGGGCTTTACCTTTGGTGCTACGCCACAGTCCTGCATCGCGTGCAGCACCAAATCGATGACGTGCATCTGTGGGTCAATCTTCTCCTTCATGTTATAGTACTGATCCTTTACTTCAGCAATGACAGTACCTTCACCATAGGTCTCGTTCATCTGTTCTGCACATTTCAGAACAAAGCGCTTACGGTCTTCAAAACGTTCACGATCGTGGTCGCGGATGATATAGCTCAGTTTGGCCTGTTCTGCGTTACTCTCGATACCTAGCAGATGGTAGAATCCCTGATACCCCTCTGTGGTCTCTGGACGTTCGTCGGCAGGCAGCAACTGTGCAAACTCCGTCGCCAGCACATTGGCGTTTACCATTTTATTCTTGGCGTAGCCAGGATGCACACTTACACCTTTTATATATATCTTCGCACTGGCGGCGTTGAAGTTCTCGAACTCCAACTCCCCAACATCGCCGCCATCCATCGTATAAGCCCAGTCACAGCCAAACTTCTCAACATCGAAATGGTGGGCGCCCATACCGATTTCCTCATCAGGATTGAAGGCGATGCGGATCTTGCCATGTTTTACCTCTGGATGGTCTTTCAGCCAGCACATGGCCTGAATGATTTCTGCGATGCCTGCCTTGTCATCGGCACCTAACAAGGTGTGTCCGTCTGTGACAATCAGATCTTCGCCGATGTGCTTGAGGAGCTCTGGAAACTTCTTCGGACTGCTGACGATACCCTCCGACAGCAGAATGTCGCTACCGTCGTAGTTGTTGACGATGCGGGCCTTGATGTCAGCACCAGAACAGTCTGGACTTGTATCGTAGTGTGATATGAAGCCGATGGTGGGAATGTCGCCCTTGACGTTGGCCTTCAGTGTGGCGTAGATGTAGCCCTTGTCGTCCATCTCCACGTCGCTCAGACCTTCGTTTTCCAACTCTTTCTTCAGGTAGTTTGCAAACACTAATTGTTTTTCTGTACTCGGCACCTGGTCGCTGTCTTCCTGCGACTGTGTGTCGAATTTCGTGTAGTTAAGAAATCGTTCGGTAATATCCATTTTTGTGATCATTCTTACTTTAGAGGATACAAAATTAAGCATTTTTCCGCAGAATCCTTCAAATAATCGAAAAAATACACTAACTTTGCAGAAATTTTCGAGAAAGATGGATGAAAAAGAGGTAAGATGGTATGTTATCGGCTCTGTAACCCGACGTCGTGAGCTCAAGATCCGTGATGAATTGCGGCGCGATGAGCACGAGTGCTTCGTACCCCTGCAGTACGAGGTTCGCAAGGTGGGTGGTCAGCGTCGTCGTATCATGGTACCTGCAGTCCCAGGACTGATCTTCTTACGAGGCACCCTTGAGGGCGTGAAAGAGGCGATTAAGTTCCGTAGTGATGGTCTTTACATCCGTAAGTCCACCTTTTCTAATAAGGAGGATTATCTCTCCGTCTCTGAACACGACATGCGCAATTTTATTGCAGTCTCTGAACAGGCTGGCGAGAAGATTACCTATTATAATCCTGACGAAATTCATCTGCAGGTGGGTGATAAGATTCGTGTGAATGGAGGTATGTTTGATGGGCGTGAGGGTGTTATCATGCGTATCAAGGGTAAGCGTCGTCGTCAGTTGGTGGTCTCTATCCCAGGTATTGTCTATGCGGCTGTGGAATTAGAACCAGAACTTCTTGAGCTTATCTCTCCAGAGAAAAATGGAGACACCAAGGAAAAGACGCCCAAGGAGAACGCACCCAAGGAGAGACATCGCAATAAGAATATCGATGAAGATAAGAAATTGCTGTTCGAACTTGCCCATCGTCTGCTGTTCGAGGTGCCTACTTCTTATCAACATGAGAAAGAATATTATCTCTGGATCTCAGAACTGCGCCGCGTTCGTGAAAGGTTGTTGCCTTTCAAGGGCTATATAGCTGCTCAGGAAGCCGAATTGGCGCTTCCTCTCTATCTGGCAGCTGTTAAACTCGGCGAAGATGTTGAGGCTGCAGAACAGCGTGTCCGTAAGGTGATGGACCGTCTGAACGACATTAGTTTCCAGAAACTGCATATCCGTCTCTATCTGGCTCAGTTGGCTGGTGATGAAGACTCACGTCGTTTCGTTGAAGAACAGATTGCTTCTTGGAAAGGTGTCCGTCTTTCTGCCAGACAAAAGGAATTCATCGCCAAGGCCCAGCTGGTCTTAGATTCCCCTCAGCAATAATTAGCAATCAACCAGAGTTCGTGCACCGTAAACATAAGTTTATGGGCCATGAACATATGTTCAAGGGCTGTGAACATAAGTTTACGCACCGTAAACATAAAATCTGTAGGGTGGAAAAATAAAAATCGCTTAGGCGAAAATGTCTAAGCGATTCTTGCTTTTTCAAAGCGGGATTGGCTTCGCCTATCCCAAGTGATCCCGAAGGATTTAGACCCAATACTGATTATCAGCTTGTTATTGTGCATTTTTGATACATTTTGGAGCGTGTATCAAAACACGTATGGACCATTATGCACTATCTTTGCTGGCAACCGTAATATCATTAAATTAAGTCGTCTTGGCGGGGCATCCCTATACCCCCTATCTTCTCATATTAATTAGATGATTAGATAGCATGTGCAAAGGTACGAATTATTTTTCATACATGCAAATTATAAACCTATTTTTATTAGATAGATAGTATATTTGTGCATTTGAATGTCCAAATTTGGAAACATAAGATCTTTAGGATAAAAGAGAATATTGTTCAATGTACCATATTTTTATTGTTTTTGAGGCAAAACATTTGGAAGTTTTATGGATTATTCCTATCTTTGCCACATCAATTTTATTAAAACTAAAAATGATTATGAAGAAATTATTGACAACCCTTTTGCTTTTTTGTGCTATGACAACAGTCATGGCCCAGCAGTACACTTATGGTGGTAAGAAATGGGATTATAAATTTGAGTTTACATCATATGACATTTCATATAATAAACAACAAGAGAAACATTATGCTCAACCCTTTGTTTTATATGTTGCCAAGCGAGGAGAAGCAATGGCGTCTTTCAGTGGAAAATCAGTTAGGTTAGGGTTTACAGTGTCGAATCTCGATTCTGGAGAATATCGTGATAACGCGTCTGTTACAAAGTTACGTGCATTAGCAGAACAGCAAGATTTTGCTTTTTTATGGAGTATCGTTGATAAAGATATGATAAGCATATACTCAGATTTATCAATGCATGTTATTTCAGGTGCAAAGAATTTTATGGTGTTCTTGGATGGTAAAAGAGCTAAGAACCCTACTAAAATAAAGGAATTCTACTCCCTACTTAAGAATACAAGATTTGAAGATTTGAAATTCGTTAATGGTGCTTCAGCTTCATCTACAGCCACTAAACCAAATGACCCAGGAGAGAAACAAACGGGGAAGGACGGCTTTGTATGGTATAAAAAGACGGAAGGTGGTAAAGTTGGCGCAATAGACGAACAAGGGAATGTCATAATTCCAATTCAATATGATGATGTCAATTATATAGGAGGGAGTGGTGGATCGTTGGATATGGCGCATTATTTCAAAGTAAAGAAAGGAAATTACGAAGGTGCCTACACTCGTAAAGGACGATGTGTTATTTCCACAGATAAAGGGTTTGATGGCGTAGTTCTGACCTATGCAGGTCATGCGAGAAAAATGGGTTGGACTGTTACTAAGGATGGAATTTGGGGACTCCTTGATGCCAAAGGGAATGTTGTCATACCGTATGTTGATAAGAGTAAATATCTTTTGGATCATTGGAGCTTAAGTGATGTTGGCGTGGATGATGGGTGTGGTGCCTATATCAATCGTAAAATTACTACTTGGGATTCCGAAGATTTTGAAGGAGTTTATGATTTGAATGGTGAGTGTGTAATTGAACCTAACTATTCTATGGTTTTAGTTTTTGAAAACAAAATTAAAACGAAAGACCTTAGTGGTAACGAGAACACACTTTATATAACGGTCGGGCAGAACACAAGATTCGACTATAATCCCTATGATGGCCTGTTGTATTAAAACCAGACAGGATTGAATAGGTTATTGTATTATCATTAAAAAGGCTTGCCCCAAACAACTGATTGCTTGAATTGTTTAAGGGCCTGTCATGAATGATTAATATTTAATATCTGAATAATCCAAGGTTTTCGAGTTTTCAAAAATAGTGTAAGAGGTTACGGAGAATACTATTATCTCTGTAACCTCTTGCATTTTTCTGTATGACTGCCGTATCTCTCGATATGTCGGATGAGTTTTTATTAGATGAATAGTTAATAAGTGTATTAGAATGTTATAGGAATTATGTGAATAGTTAAATGCTTAATTAGATAGCATTCTTATTTTTTTTCTTCACCATTTGACGGAAACTAATGATTATAATTTTGCGTCACGGTTCAAGATGGACCAGTCAAAATAATAAAGAACAATATCAACGATGAAATAATGCGCTATATCGCTATTAGCAGGAAGGCCCAGGAGCTTTGCTCCGATTCTTTAAGTTCAATTGTAGATTATACGTACATTATTAATATTATAAAGAAATGGAAACAGTAAATCCACTTGAAACAGCGAGAAATCTCAAACCAGGCGAATCAAAACTGGTTGGGTTTAACAATTACAAAAAGTTCAGATCGTTTACAGTACAGTTGTCTGAGTACAACTCAATTCAGGGCAGACAACGCAACGTCTTTGTCCATGCTGCATCAAAGAAGCGCTTGCTTCAGACTTATCTGGTCGCAACCACTGCAGATGAGCATGATGAAGAGCTGGTGAATAGTAACGTGAAGGGCGAATGGCGCAAATTAATTCCAGAGACATGGCTCAATCAGTAGAATTTTCGGATGCAATACTGACTGTAGAAGAAGCAGCAGTATTTTGCAGAGTGTCTGGGTGGGCAATGTACAAGAGAGCGAAGAACGGCACTGCTCCAGCTCATTACATGGGAAGAAGAATCTACTTCCTCAAGAGTGAACTGGTAGATTTCGTGCGTCAGATATAATCACCTTTAAACTGGCAAGTCCCTGTACTTGTTCTCTGGGAAGAAAGCAAGGCAGGGCATTTTTAGAGTTCTTGTGATGCCTGGACAGATGCAGAGAATGTGAGAATGGCAGTGCGTGCATCAATGGCCGCTACTGCAAGAGATTTAGAAATTATGTTGAAAATTTAAAAATAGAAATTTGCAATGAAACTTAAAGTGCAAAAAACAGACACAGCGATCTTAGTTGGAGGTTGTATGAAATCTCTGGAAGAAGCTGAGGAAAGCGGATTAGATATCCTAGAGGAAGACGGACCATCCGTTTTCGAGATGGCTATGAATATTCTCGAGAGTTTTCCAAGATTTAAAGAAGTAGTTATCAATACAGAATTGACAGGATATGACAAAGTCGAATATTAAGAAGGAAATAACAGCATCTGGAGCTGTTGTATTGACATTCTGCAACGGTAAGAATGGTGAGAATGAATCGCTGACATTTGAGAATGAAAAGCAACTGAAGGCTTTTTCAAGTATGCTTAGCATTATGGTGAGTATAGGGGCTGCAACAGTTGATGTGGGATGAGTTTATATGTCATCACTGCAAAGAATCAACTGACAGACGAACGGGAAGCTATTACAGCCCCTCGGTCGTATGATGAGTCACATCGATTGCTGCAGAGATGGAAGGAAATGATAAAAGGCTGTCAAGAACCCGCATGGACCGACCTTAAGGTAGAAAGATTTAGGGATAACAACGGTTAGGTTTGGTTAGTTCATGCGGTTCTTTGATAGTCTTTCGTCTGTTTACTTTAACTTCATAGTTTTGTAGCGTTCAAATATAATAGAGAAAATGAAACAAGAAAGCAACTTACAAGTATTGATGGCTCCATTCTGGCAAGCGTTGGTAGATGCTAACGACGAACTGAATGCCTTCATAAATGGAGGGCTACCTTCAACTACAGAGAAGAGGCATAAGGATTTCATTCGTCGCTGGGAGAAAATGAAGGAAAAAGCAGAGGTGCTGTGTGACCAGATAGAAAAACTGGCCGATGCTTCCATTGAGCCAGTTGAGATCGTTCTTCCTTGGAATAGTTCTCAGTTCTCTGAGGCATGGCAGAACTGGAAGGAGTATCTGATAGAGCAACATCATAAATATGTGAAGAGCCGGATGGAATACGCCGCATTGGCTTATCTGAAGAAACTGAGTGAGGGCAGGGAAGAGGTCGCCATTGAGTATCTTCAGTTTGCTATGGCTAACGGCTATCCCAGGTTCTTCAAAGTGACTAATAAGAATTATGAACAACCAACAATTGCAGGCGGACGTGGTGATGGAGACTATTGAGATGGATCGCGTGACTTTGATGGTCAACAGGGCCATTGAGGAACAGTACAACAAATATAGGGTTTCTGCCTCCGAGCTCAGTGAATGGCATTGTCCGTCACTGAGCAAAGAGAATTTCTGGCGGCTGTTACAAGCGACTGCACAGGCTATCATGGCACAGCGTGGCGTATACCATCGCTTTGTGGTGGATGATGACAACCGGGAAGTCATCACGCAGATGTGGCTTTATGCTGCAGGTTCCAAGGATTGTAAGTGGAATATTCACAAAGGTATCTACCTTGGTGGAAAAGTAGGATGTGGCAAAACGCTGCTGATGCAGGCCTTTTGCGAGATCCTACACCTGATATCCGGTAGAACTGTGGAGATGATTCCTGCCACCCAGTTATATAAGAAGATCATAGATAAAGGTATTGAGAGCCTTGCTACCAGACCGCTGTTTATTGACGAACTGGGACGTGAACAGCTGGAGATCAGCGATTTCGGGAATAAGATACGGCCAATCAATGATTTGATGGCACTACGTTATAATACTGGTGCCAGGACATTCTTTACGTCTAACTTCTTCCTCTCAACCCTTTCAAAAGGCAGAAATGAAAAGGGTGAGATTATCGGTTATGGCCAGTACATTGGCGAGAGAATACAGGAGATGACGAACATCGTGGAAATGCCTGGCGAAAGCCGACGTGAGAAATGGGAGGAGGAAAGAGCATGATGAACAAAACTGAGCGTAGGCAGCTGGCGGCCACGGTTTATAGCGACCATCCTCATAATCGCTTGGATACCGTTAAGGAATGGCTGAATGCCAATTATGTGGTGAAAGTCAACCTCCTTGACCGCAGCAAGGTGTCGTTAGAGCCGACAGAAGAATGCACTTTCCGGTATGAGTATCCTGTCACGGAGAACGATATCTTACTCCATGCGTTCGCTGAGGAGATAAAGATTAGCGAGAAGAACCTGAGGATGCTGTTGGCCAGCCCTAATCAGATGCATTCTTTCAACCCTATTAAGGATTATCTGGAGTCATTGCGAGGGAAATATGAAGGCCCCTCGCAAATAGACATGTTATGTGAGTCGCTTCACCAACCTGATGAGAACAGGGAGTCCAGGGCACGTACAAGTCGTATTGTGCGCAAATGGCTGATAGCGACAGCTGCCTGTGCTTTGGGAATTCGTCAGAACGATGTGGCGCTGGGACTTGTCGGCGACAAGGCTGGTATCGGTAAGACTACTTTCTTTGAGATGCTGGTACCGCCTTGCTTGAATGAATATTATCAGGTGGCTCAGAAGGATGAACGCCTGTTTTCAATGCCTAACAGCTTTACCCAGCGTTTTATCCTGAACTTCGATGAGTTTGCTGCCATCAGCAAGAACAACGAGGAACAGTTCAAACTATACATGTCGGCAAGTGAGATTGAGATCAAAAGACCTGGCTCCCGCTATGTGGAAAAGGTGCCTCGGGTGGCTTCGTGCTGCTTTACCTCCAACAAGAACCAGCGTATGGGTGGGTTCATCAGCAAACCGGATGCCGGTCTGATGCGCCGTCTGGCTGTCATTGAGGTGGATACCATCGATGATAACCGGAAGCGCTTGAACGTAACTCAGCTGTGGGCAGAGGCCGTGATGCTGCTCGATGGCGGCTATGACCCTGCATGGACTCAGCAGGAATATCGGCAGTTCGTGGAAGAGAACCGCCAGTATGTCATAGAGACGAATGCCCTGCGTCTGATCCGTATCTATTACCGCAAGCCGGAGGATGGCGAAGCATGCCAGTTTCTGTCAGCCATGGAGATCGTAATCCAGTTGAAGAAAGAAAAGAAGATAACCTCTGCATCGCAACAGGTCAACGAAGTGACTGTCGGTTATGCTCTCACCGCCTTAGGTTATAATTACCATATCAAAAGGGTTCCTGGTAAGGGACCCAGTCATGGTTACGACATCGTACCGCTGTATGGTGTTCAGCAGAAGTGATTATAATAATCTATTTCATTTTAATACCCCCTTTGGGCTGTCGGTTTGGGAAAATAGACAGCCTTTTTCTAGTAAAAACAATTATTTAATCAAAAATACAACTTAAAAGTTGTAAGTTTCGAATATATTTATTAATTTTGCATCGTGAATTATGAGTATGACATTTGAGAAGATCATTGAAGACGGAAGATTGTGGGCAGTGCGCTATGACGGTGAGACCGAAAACGCACTGGGTAACCTGTTCGAACAGTGGAGTGACGTCGAGTGGCTCCGTCAGTTCTTTAAGGAGAACATGG